>Ga0099822_1008725_pt1 | contig 12925 bp, 3 predicted proteins | sample CowpeawhiteBW_FD_76839 | JGI IMG/M metagenome (GOLD analysis project Ga0099822, IMG submission 76839) | Root nodule microbial communities of legume samples collected from California USA - Cow pea white BW | ecosystem: Host-associated > Plants > Roots > Nodule | place: USA: California | collected... | reverse complement strand
TTTTTTAACTTCTCATTTTTCCTCTCTTGCGCGTGTATCACAACCTCACCATTCACTCCAAATTCTCTCACGCGTTTCTGCTACCGCTTGCTTTAAAATGAATAAAATATTCAGTGCCACGTAAACGGGTAACTTGGGGGTCAAATAAACGGGGCATTGTATCATTATCCTTCTCTGAATCATGATTTCCTTAATAGTACTCAGAGAGTGATAAATTCCATAGACAGACACATTTAATTTTTAGGATTAGTGCCATATTTCTCGTACGTGTAAACTATATGGATTAAACCATAGCAAACCTTCGTGACAGATTCCTGTATGATTTTTAACTAAATATAGGGGTTCTCTATTTCGAAGTTGCAATTGTGATGTAATAGTTAAAAATCAAACTTCTATGTTTCAAGCATGACAGATAGCCAAGCACATGGTAAGTATTAACATTATACTGTTGAGAGCTTGGTGGTTGTGCACATTTCGAAGTTTTTTTTTGGGAGTTTGTCAAATTCCATTTTCTCACTAACTATTCCTTTATGATTTACATGTTGAGAAATCGAGGAGATGCTTTTGTTGTTCTTACTTTTTTTACCACTTCAAGGAATAATTTGTGTCATGATTTGCAATTTCAAGTGTCATCTTACTTAAATTTGTGAGCCTTCTTTTGCTCCACCATTGCACACTTCATTAATTCAATGCGTATGACTATCCCAATTTCGAGAACCACTAATTTATCATATACAGTATCACTCAGAAAGTAACAATTTTACGAAAAAAACATAAATCTACACTGTGCAGAAGTCTTCTTAGCTTTTCAGAAAGAAAACATGTGCTTCAATTGAAGATATCCACCACAACGATATTTTAAAGAGGGAAAAAGTTACTGCAATGCAACCACAAAAAAAAAAAAAAAAATCCTTAACCTCATTTACCTCTTTTACCAGGAATTCAAACTCTTAAAATTACTTAGTACCTCAATGTTTCTACCAACTTAACTAATGTACCTATCCGGGTAAAAAACCAATGTGTCATTACTTAACTAATGACCCTTTCATTTCATACAAAAAAGTAAGGGGATAACAAGTATAATTTTGGCTTGTGATTTTCTCCTATCCTTGTGAAAAAGGGTTAAACCAATTGATTGAATGGGATTATAATTTATTGAATAAAAATATTAAGTAATTCAAAGTATTAATTTAGTGCATAATGAGTGTTAAAAAACAGATGAAGTTTGGATAGGGACAAAATACACGCACAAGGAATCTTAGTTTGTGTTCCCTTGCTAACGATAAGATAGGTGAAAAAAGTAAGTTATTAAAGAGAAAAGCAATTCCCGGAATTCCTAAAACTAATCAATTGGCTATGGTTATATTGGAAAGAGTAATGTACAAGTAGTTACAATGAATCCAAAACCTGAAGGCCTATAACATTTTTGGGTTCTAGAAATTATCTTGTGAGTTATCAACCAAAGTTCACAAAATGGCATGACCGAGCTTAACATTAGATCTTGATCTCCTTCATCCTTTAGCATTCCTGCAATGTATGACAAGTGTAGATGAGAATGCACAAAGATGTAATGGAATTCATCCACACAAGTTTGAAGTGAGACACGTTCCTTGAACACTAAAAAGCCTCATTTATCATAGTAATGTGATCATGTAGAGGTGTAGATGATAACCATGAAACTGTTTCACTTCAATGTCTTCTATCCCTTCTGCTCTCTACAGTGTACCATGATTGAGAAGTGGATGAACTATTATCATTTCCAATGGAGTAGAATGCTAGTGACATTGACTATGTTTGAATAGATGAAGTTGGGCTTGGAATATCTTCCTCCACACTATCAAAGGCAGCTCTACCAGTTAACATCTTTATAGCAATTTCACTAACTTCAACAAACCATTCATCCTCGGGCAAGACACTGCCATTCAAAGGTTATTAATTAGTAGAAAGCAGTGAATAACAAAAATGTTTGATTCCATCATAAATGTACTTAAATGATGCCACTCAGAAATATTTTCCATTTATCTCCATAGTTTTTTCATTGATATTCAATGTGTATATAGATACATACACACACATGCACTCCCACATGTATCTTACATTTTTTTGTCTTTTAGAAGCTTTTACTTAGAAACACATTCAAATAGGTTCTAAGAGGTATGTAAATGTGCTCCATGTTCTTTTGTTAATGAACTTCCATGTTATTTTTCAATAAAATCTTTCTTCTTTTACTTCTTTACCCCATGTTCTAATGACACTGGTTAACATGTTCCTTAAGCTAATAAGCAAAATAGCCAAATAGATTTACCTGTTGGGATCTAGACCTGTAGCAGCAAGAGCATTGATAGCCCTTTCAATAATGTTTTTAATAGCTTGATGCAGATGACGAGATAAGTAACGACCTTGGGATGCAAATATCATCACAAATTGCATATCCAAATAAAGCTGCATGAATGATCGAACCATTAGTCTGATATTAATTTTGGTAAGTGATCCTAATTCCTGAGCATTAAATTAATGCATTCAACAAATTCTTCACAAACTACCTTCGATAAACAAGTCTCAAAAGCAACTTCTTTAAAGTTTGTGGCAAACATGGTTTTCGCAGGCCTTTAGAATAACATTAATTAATTTTCCATAGGCTTAATAGTATTTTTGATTCCTATATTTTTAGCGATTATTCAATGTTTTTCCTTTATTTATTTGTTACTTAATATGGTTCTTATATATTTTTTTAAAAAGATTTAATATGAGTTGGCATATGCTAATACAATCACCCACCCTTTTTATTAGTTTATTATCCAATCCTAGGGAGGAATGATGTTAGCATATGTTATATACTCACTCACCTTTTTTATGGGTTTATTGTTCAATCCTAAAGACAAAATAGAAAAAATGTTGTTAAAGGGTCACATTGAGTCTTCTAAAAAAATAGAACCAACAAAGTTTTAATTTATTGTAAGTTGAAGTAACACTCAGAAAATGACTACAAACTCATATTTCAGTGACTACCTGTTGAAGGCCTATGGGACCCAAAGGTGTTGATCCTGTCTCAACCTCTTCCCAGAAGGCTTGGTCATCAGAAAGAAACAGGACCACTGTTTCTGCTAATCTCATCAATAAGACAGTGGCAAATCTTTCCCTTCCTACAAACATGTCTGCTGCAACGCTTGCCACTTCGGTAAGCTTAGCAAAAATTTCCTGAACAATAATGTACGAAATGACAAACCTTATAATTAAACAAAGATACTGCTACTATGTTTCTATCATGAATGTATCTGAATACTAAAGAGAAACCATGCTATGATGACTTAAAGGCTTAACAACGTATAATTGAAGAAAACATCCTTTGCATTACACATTTGAAATCTTGCATGTGGAAGAGGGTATATGACTTAACTGAAAAGCTGAATCAGACTGAATAAAAAAAAGATATATCAAATGATAATGTGTAAGTTTGATATCAGACTATGTGTATCAGACAAATAATGCGTTCCAGACTCTGCATACCACTCACAACTCTAGACGTAACTATCACATGGTAAGAAAAGGAGAACAAAGAAAATGTAAAAGAGAAATCAACAACTTTACACAAAAGGGATAGCAAAACTTGCTTTATATACTTCAGTGTTGCATTAATTGCAAAGTGATAGAACTTATGTAAGTAAAGTTACAGATATCAACATTGGACATTGGAAAAAAAGTAATCATAACTAAGCAAAAAGTAGCCAATCATTACTCCAACAGTTATATGCAATCTCTGAGTCTAATCACACCCTTAATGCTAAAGATAAATAATCTTAATATTCCAACACACATATTACCTGAAAGATTGGAGAAGGAAACCATTCAGGTTGTTCCACGTTACCATCCATTCCCAAATATATTAATGCATTTAGACGAGCTTCTCCTTCTTCTGTGAAAATGAGTTCAAGAGCATGTTGCCTGCAAAAGCTGTCACGCAGGCGATCAACTTCACGTTGGAGCCTTTTCTTGAGTTCACGTTGTTTTTCTGATCCTTTTTTCTGAGAGTCATCACCTTTTGTGCTATGTGAAAGCTTGGCAACAGCACGTGGAAGCAGTTCATCTGCCAGTAATATTGCATTTGCCATCAATGCTATCTGTTGTGCTTCAGTCTCAGCAAGCTTAACAATTCTGTGCCCTTCAATGTTCTCAGTTACCACTGATCCAGGCAATGCATTTATCAGCAAGTTGACATAGAAGTTGAACACATGTATAAGGCCTTCAACTGCTAGAACATCCAATTGCAGTATTTCAAGAGGCCCAACATCTTCAAACAATTCCTATCCAATTCATATAAAAACAAAAAACTTTATTAAGTATCTAAAGCAATGAGGCACAAAGGGAAGGAGTGAAACAAAGAAGCTTCATGATAACATTATACTCTCTCCCTTAATTTCCTAGTATCATATTAATACTTTCAAAATAGGACACTGAACCAAAAAGTGAGTAATTACCTGAACCATTGAGTTGAATTTGTGAGCACTGCTTGAAAGCTTTGGTTGGAGCAAACCTAAGTTACTGTGAGAAGATGGAGGTTGGCCAGAAGGCCTGTTGCTGGTTGGTGCAAAAGCAAGTACCCAATCCTCTGCAGCAGCCAGTGCAGAACTACTTTGTTCAATTCTTTTCAAATTTGTTTTTAGTGCTTGTTCAACAAAGGGCCTAAAATATTTTATTAGGACAGGGGAAAGGGCTAGCCCAGTAGTCTCTAGAAGATAGCAATGACTCATGCAAACATGAACACATTCAGATGCAACTCTCAAACCTCCTGCTGCAGCTGTAGAGGCAAGAATGCATTTCTTAAGGAGAGCAGCATGTTTCTCAGCCTCTGCAACTGCCCAGGTTACTAGTTCAGAAGTATATGCAGGTTCTTCAGAAAACACTGACAAAGAATCTAATGCTGCTTGTGAAATGGTGGAAAAAACAAGTTGTGAAAGGGCAGCAGTAAACGCCCCAACCCCACCATAATTGCTGGATTGAAAGGTTTTCATGGTACGTTGTAATGTTCCTTGGCGAGAACTTAGTAGTAATGTGTGAGCACGAGGACCATCCCCAAGTTTTTTCAATGACAACGCTGTTGATCGAATCTCTGCACTGCTAGTTGATGGCTGGCAGATAGTTTCTGCTAGTTGATCTGCTAGTTTTTGTCTATGCTCAGCAATAGCATCTTGCAATGCCTCAAATAAACTTGGACTTAAAGTTCCCACTTTATTAATTTCTTTTACCATGTTTTCTCCTTCTTCCAAAGCAGCCATTGCTTCATCCACTCTTTTCTCCGCTAATAAAACCTCAAGGGTTTCTAAATATCCTATTAGCCATTTTTCTGTCTTGGATAGTTCTGTTTTTTCATCTAGTATGTCATCCAATTCTGAATCTTCATTGCCACTGATCATGGGACTAAGCTCGCACCCATCTGCTAAACCATGAACCAAAGCAGCCTGGGTGGATAGAAGATTTCTCATGGACAACAACTCTCCTTCAAGATCAGATATCTCTTTGGACGTACTGCATAAAATGTTGCAGAGATAGTCATCAATACAATAATAATCATGCTTACAGATACAAGATATCCTAATTTTTTTTTCAGGCAACCATATATTTGTCAGTTTCTGTTAAAATCACAAACCATCTTGTCCCCTTGATAAAAATTTGAATGTTTTAAATGGATCCTTGAATCAAGTTTAGACATTGCTACTAAGTAGTCCAAAGTTTAATCATTAGCATCCACAGTATAATGAATGGATTAGACCCTTACCTCAGAGTTGAAGTTACAACTCTTATACCAGAAAAATTAGAAAATTTGTCTTTCAAAACTAATCGAAGAATGAAATATTTTGTCCTCGCATAATCATGCTACAATTTTATACTCACAAATCCAACAAAACCCGTTTTTTTTTTCCCCCTTTTCACTCAATTGACTTCTACATCTCATTTTTTAGTGACAGAACAAAAAACATTTATTTAGTAAAAGAATAGAAAGTCAAATGGGGACAAAACTTTTGGAACAAACACTGATTGAAAATTTTCATACAACCACTCTGACATTTTAATAAACTATGTGGCACTGAAACAAGTCTCATCATAATGAAAAATTCATGAAAAGTAATTCTTAAATTCCTTCACAAGTTCAAGTTCAGATATGATGCATAAGAATTTGAAAATATAGCCCAGAATATTCCTCAACAAATATATGTAATTAATTAACAAATTTTGGGGCGTGTAATCACCGTATAAAGGCCGAGTAGTTAGCAAGAACACTTTTACGCATTTCTTCTGCTGAAGCCTTCTTCAGCTCGATAAGATAAGAGCACAAGTGTCTTATCTCCTACAAAACAGTACAAAAACCTTTATTAAGTTTGAAGACAGAATAATTTCTTCTATCAAATGGATAAAAAAGCAATTTAATTTTATTTTTCCATTATCCCAACTTCATTAACCAAGAAACATTTTCGTATCAAATTCATGAAACCTCCATTCTTTTTGTCTTAAATGCAGTATACTACTTGTAAGCAAAACTCAAGCTACTAAAAGCCCACCTTTTATACACTTTATAACATATTCCTTTTAACCTACTATATACTACTATAGTTAAAATTATTAGAAACTATAAAATCACAAAAGTTAAAGGAGTAAGACCTACAAAATGTTATAGTTTCAAGCAAATTTCAATGAATAACATAGGTGCATATAAAAGAGTGGTTCCCTACGTCTACTAATGTTGGTGTTTGTATATAATCTATACATACATAGGCACACTTTTTACATGCACGTGGGGAACTCGTGGATATTGTGTTTTCGTACACTTACCCTAAAGGTATCATTTTTGTTTCATTTCAGGCATGATCATTCATCAACAAAGAGACCCATTAAGCAATTTGACAACGGAAGTGGTTGAACATGAAATCTAAGCGAGAAAGAGAAAACCTTTTCGTTCATGCTGCGGGATTTGGAGGCGACATAGCCATTGGGATCAAAGGAAGAGCTTTTGAAAACCTTGAGCCTATCACTGAGTGTGAGATTGGCCTCAAGCTCTGAAGCGTCTCCAATGCTGGACGACAAAGATCCTCTCGGAGTGGTGAATGCTGACTGATCCATTGTAAGTTGTTGTTGTGTTTATCTACGACGCATGCATGCAATTCCGGAGCAGAAGGTTGAATCGAAATTGCAATGGAGGATTAAGAAATGAAAGTGCAGAAAATGTAATCAGATTGATACATGTGATGTAACGAACGAAGATGCATGCGAGAGAAGAGAGCCTCGGCAAACATGCACTGCATCCATTCCAAACACGGATTGAAATGTGTTTTTTTAAGGAAAAACATACTATTTTCACACTTTTTTTTAAATAAAAAACAATCATGTTACATTTGATAATAAAATATTAAAAATAAGATATTTAATTAAAGCATAAATTATACTATTTAATAAAAATAATTATAAAATTAATGTAGAAATTTTGTGGGTGTAAATCTATCTCCACACTTTTTTTAAGTGGTCATAATAAAATGATATACAATATTTCACAACATAAAATATGAGAAAAATATAAAATAATAAGATGATGACTTTTTTGAGCAAATAAGATAATAACTTAACCTGAAAAATAAAATAGTCCTAGGTATAATCATTATTTAAATCTTTGCTATAAAAGTACGTACAAATTCATGACTGGGGATAAATTTATGTTATATGTAACTACGTATTATATCTGTAATTTAAAATTAAGTACAAAAAGGCATAAATTAATTAGTCAAATATTGCATGAATTCTATAAAGCAAAGCAATTTTACAAATGGTTCGCCATAATTAATAGATGGTTAGATTAATAATTTAAGTCAGATGTTATATCTAAAATGTTTTTGGAAAATATTCTTTCACACTCCTCATTTCTCTTTCTTCCATTTTACTTATTTTAATAATAAAATATTATACTTAATTAATAAAAATAAAAATTTTAGAATAAAATAATATTTTTTAAGAGTGTCAAATGAAACTCAAAAAATCTATACCTAAATGGGATTTTCCCTTTTGTGTCCACATTTCATAATTTCATCTTTACCCTTTACAATTTAATTATTTATTAAATTTTTAAAAATTAAGGATTACTTTTACAAGTTTTTATAAAACTATTTACTTATCTCCTTCTTCTTTCTTCTCCTACTATTCATCAACAGTTATTTTTCTCACATTTTCTTCATATATTTCACTTTATTTTTTATAAATATATTTTTATTTTGTTTATTAACTTAATAATATTACAACATCATCAATTATTAATATAATTCAAAAAATGCGTACACACAGGCGCGATAGTGTCTGTGTTTACACTAATGCAATTTAACTTAAATTTGTGATAGAAAAGAGTTGATCGCAAATTGTGACCGAAATATCATTGAATAGTATTAGTCGTAAATTAGTGATCAAAATAGTAATTGAATCAATGTATAGTAACATTTATTTGTGTAACGAATGAAATTTTGTGGTAGTTAAATGTAATGTTTTAGTCATCAAATTAGCAACCAAAATCAAATTGTATTTGTCACTAAAAATATAGTGGTTGTTATAATATCTTTAATTTTGTAATTAGCGACCGAAACGTTGTGGTTGCTAAATGTAATATTTTAACTACCAACTCAGTGACCGAAATAAATATTATATTAGTTACCGAAAATATGATAGTCGTTAAAATATGTTATAATAATAGTAACCAAAAATTTTTGATCACTAAAACATTACATATACAATCGAATTAGCAACTGAAAATGCCTAGTCGCTAAATCCATAAACATAGTTTTATTTTCTATACAATTAGTATAAAGTATTTAATTAAATTAAACTAACAAGATAGTAAATTTTACGTTAATATTTAATATAAATTATAATTAACTAAATTATTTATTTTTATAATATTTTTGGTATTTATTTTTTATTTTGAAAATCAAAATTAATATTTAATTAAATTAAACTAATGAATGATAAATTTCAGATTAACGTTAAATATAAATTATAAGTGATTAAATTATTTATTTTAGCAATTTGATTTTTCTAAAAGAAAAATAAGATCTTGCTTAAAAATAAACTTAAGATTTCAGTATGTATTTCCTAGATTTGGTCCAAAGATTGATAAAATCCCAAATTTCAAAACTCTAGGTTCATTTCTCTCAATCTCACACCAATGTTTAGAATCCCGAACAACATTTATGCATGTGTTACTGAAAGAAAAAAAAATGAACGAAAAAAAAAATTGACAATTCTGAGAAAATATTTTTATTAAGATTTAAATTTTATAAAAAGGATATAATTGTTGCTCAATTTATTTGTATTAACAAATTTAAAATAAATTTAATATATTTAATTTTCCTCTATAAAACATTCTAATCTAAGCACTCTAATATATAAATCTAACTCATTGTAATTTATGCACTCTATGTAAATTTAAGTATTTGTTATTATTTTAACTTATCTAATATGTAAATCTAAGTAATTTTCGTTAAATACATTTTTTTTCTTATTTTTACCCTTTCTTTTTTCTTAATCTCGTTACAAATTGTTCGTGGAGCGAAGAGATGTGGTTATGATTATTTTTTATGTTAAACTACAATTAAAGAATCATTTTATATCTAGACGTAGTAAAAAAATGATAGACTATATAGATTATTGTGAGTACAAAGTAGGTTATAATTTTATTAGATAACTGAAGTTTATGGTCATTTCATAAGAGAGGAATGTTATGTTTTTTGTATATAACCGTAGCCTAAAATACAATTCAAAAAATATAAAAAAAAATCCAAAGAAAATAGGCTACGGTTGAAGTAGATAATTGTAACATAAAAGCTTCTAGAGAAAAAAAAAAGATCTAGTATACGCTACAATTTTAGATAAAACCATAGCGTATACTTGACTATAGGCTACGATTTTGGGTAGAACCATAGCCTATAGCCATTTTTTATAAATATCTTTTTTTTTTGGTTTCTACCTAGACAATTTTGAAAACTAGACAAAAGTAGTTACACAAAATATATTTAGATACAGTGAAAACCTAGAACAAAATAGATAGCAATTCTAAATTAAAGCAAGTATTTTACAGTATAAAGTATTCTACATATATTGCTTACATAATAGTATTGTACATTTGAATTATACATTTAACATAAGATTTCCTTACATACGTTATTGAATATTCAAAATCAATGGTTGAAGACTGTTCAAATGCTAAAAAAGACAATAATTTCAATTGATAAATACAAGACAAAATTTTAAAGTACTTTAAATCAAGTAAATTATTACCTATTTCCAATCGGATTGTCTATTACATTAGAAATATATCAACATAATTATAATTGAGGAAGAAAAAGAAATAAACAATTATAATTTGACCAAAATAGCTAACCTTGAGTGACATCCATGCCAATTTTTTTTATTCGCAATTTAGTTTGTCTTTTACCATGTTATGTGAGTGAATGCATTATGAAAAAAAAAAACATTACTTAGCATACACTTATATGAGAAGAAAATTCATAAGATTGAGGTTTTTGCCATTTACTACTTGTTTCATATGTGTGGGAGGAGGCTTATGTAATGAGCAAAACCATATAACAATGTCAGCAATGAGGGAAATCATAAGTAGTTGTTAGTGATGTCTGATTTGAAAATATAATAATTGTTAAACACGAAAATGATGGATTATAATTGTAATACAAAAATGTACAATTACTCCTTAATATAAGGGGTGAAATACATTTTGCTTCATTTATCTCAAACAACTCGTGATGTGCTCTTTGATGTCACACATCTTACTAGTCACGATAAGAATGAGTTGGGGTCCATGACTCCATACAAACTCTTTCCCACATTCTTACTAACACCAAACATATACCTAAAAGTAAAACACTTATTTAATATAAGTAATTAAATACAATAATTAAAATAAAGAACACTTCAAACACTTACATTATTCATAACTAAATAATTGTAATATTAGTTATTGGTCATTCGTTGCAAGTTCTAACACATTTTGATGTGTAAGTATAAAATGGGATCTGTCTATTTCTCCCAAATAGAAGAGAATCTCATAAAACCATCATCAAATTTTTATGAATGATGTCAACAAAGTTCTTATAATGCATTGATATGATTGTCCATAGAGAATGTTTCTTTATGGGTAGGATTACTAGATTATGGACTATAATTTTATTTGAATCATAATCTATACATTGCCACTAAATTAAAAAATGTTATTGCATTTTTATTTTTATAGATTACGATTTTTTTCATAATTGATAGCATAAGGTTTATGATAATATCATTCTACATTTTTACACTACTGCGAAATATGGATTTCACAATGTTATTTTATGTTTAGTTATAAATTATTTAATGTAGAAAAAAAATACGCTAATAAACTTTTAATAATTTATAAATTATTTATTGATTCAGGAATGCCCATCATAAGAAAAAATATAGAATGGACATTGGTATTTTGACATCACACCTTTTTTATTATCATTTGACACTATTCTTTATTACTATTCACTTTCTCTTTCTTCTAAATATGTAAAAGTTAACTTTTGTTAAGACTATTTTACTCATTTAAGAGTTGTTAAATTGTCGTCAAATAGTGTGAAAAATCTTTTTAAATATAAAAAAATAAAACCTTCATTCCTCCAAACTCTTTCTTTCTTATGCCTTTCCCTATTGCACCTTACGCTAATTTTATAATTTGTTTTGTATTGAATATTAACTTTGAAATACGGATTTAGTTGGTTAGTTTAGAATATTGGCCTGAAGTATTAGTTCAAACTTAGTTTGATTTGCATGAAATTATTGTTACTTTGAGATTGAAGTCTCGTGACCTGGAATTGGTTAATTAGTTTAAAATTGGTATAGTTAAGTTTTCTTACCGATCATTTGGAATTATTATTTGGTTAAAATATGAACTATAGGGGTTTGTTTATTTTGATGCTTAAAAGTGTTAACATTTTGGTTAAGAAAAAAATGGTTAAACCATTTTAGGGAGAATGGGGTGAGACAGGTAAGTGACACCAAATTATAACAAATTTCATCAAATAGTAATATTAAACATGCCATATGTAAAAAAAGCTACAGTATGCATTTTAACTTGCACAAGTAGGCAACGAATAAAAAATTATCTCTCATCATAATATGATATTTGGTCCCTAAAGGCTATAGATTTAGGTAATCATATGAATTGATATTGAAATATTGTGTTTCACAAGCTAAAAATATGAAAACAAAGAACAAATTTGTTTATGTTGTAATTTTTTTGCTTTTCAAAATTTTAATAGGTTTCAGTTGTGTTTACATATGACAAAATATTCAAAGAATGTATCTATTGGGATTGAGACGCATTTTGGACATTAAAATCCATTATATATTTTTACAATTATTTTAATATATATTTAGGTTTATAGTTCCTTTATATTGAATTTATGAGTAAACCTTAGTTTATTACTTAAGATTTGATAATAATTAATCTTAAATTTGTTAAAAAATAATATATTGTGACTCTTATTTGTTGACTTTCATCATTTATTCCATGATATGACTTAATGTGAACTATTAATTTTTTCAAAAAGTAAGACAATGATATATTAATTAGTGATTCATATTAAATCATGTTAGAAATTAAAAGATAAGAATAAAAAAAATAGTCATATTATCATTTCCCTTAAAAGAAAATCTCGAATGATCTTTTTGAATAAAAAAAATAAAATTTAAAATCTTTTAACAAAATATTTCAAATAATATAACAATCAAATTTAAAATTCACTTAAAAAGAAGTTAAAATTCCATAACCATTTCTCTTTACATATATATATATATATATATATATATATATATATATATATATATATATATATATATATATATATATATATATATATAT
>Ga0099822_1008721_pt1 | contig 12929 bp, 4 predicted proteins | sample CowpeawhiteBW_FD_76839 | JGI IMG/M metagenome (GOLD analysis project Ga0099822, IMG submission 76839) | Root nodule microbial communities of legume samples collected from California USA - Cow pea white BW | ecosystem: Host-associated > Plants > Roots > Nodule | place: USA: California | collected... | reverse complement strand
TATATATATATATATATATATATATATATATATAAAAGAGAAATGTGGTGGATAGAAACAGGGCTAGATTTGAAATTACGAAGCAAGGAATAACGACAAAAGAATTTGGTATAGTAGTGGAGCACTATAGTTGATGATGACAAGCCTAGTGAATTAGCATATTGTAGTAGTACACACAAAGTAATGAAATGAAGCAGTGAGTGTTTGACATATGCATGCGATTTGGGGAGAGTGTTGTGGTAGTTTCTTCACGTCTTGTGTAAGTGTGTTGTTTTGTTGAGATGAATATTATAGTGATGCAATTATTGTGTTTGGATCTGCAAAACACTGTTGATAACGTGGGAGAAGGTCAGAGATGTGCAGGGTGCAGTGGCTAGTCCCTTGGATTGGAGAAACTCTCTTTCATTAATCAGAAATGGCAGTCACTAGCTTAAATCACGCACTTACCGGGAACCTAAACTTTCTGCAGCTTTATTGTCCCTTTTGGCTTCTATTGCCCGATCTGTTTCTCTCATACCACTGCCACTCTCTTTCTCTTTTCTCTCTGCATCTCCTTCATCACCACTCCAAAACTTATTTTCATTTTTTATTTATTTTAATCATAATGTATATTATGGAAAGCAAGGGTTCTGGCACTGGTACACCCAATAACATTCGTACTTGTTCTGATATCAAAGTCTCTGATCATAGAATTAACGTCGATCATTTTGAGATATTATCCGTCTTAATAAGTGTTTGGTTATTGTTGAAATTTTTACATCGATTAAATATGAAACAATTTTATAATATATAAATATAAATATAAATTTTATTTTATAAATCAATTTTATAAAATTAAATTAAATTTAAAATTCATTTATTATTTGTATTAAGATTTCTGTTTTTTATACTTACATATGAACAATTCTCAAAACTTTCTTAAGAGATTATTCCTATCAAACTATGTTTGATTTGATTGTTGCTCAGCATCACCTCAAGATACAGTGAGGAATATTTGTAGCAGATATGTTTTTAGTCTTTGGTGTAGTGTTTGACAAGCCAACCCAGGTTTTCTTCAGTGTGTTTCCTTATTCCTATAAAAATATTGATGTTTAAGTCAAATAAATATATGATTTTGATGTTAAACATGTGTAGAATTACAACTTGGGTTTACTTACATTATAATCATGATGGTGCTAAAGTGCTGCTTTTGTCGTGAATTCCTTAATTAACTTATGGTTTAATGATGCAACACTTCAGTTTTTGCACAGATTCTGATGCATTGGAGCAGTGACATTAGAGTAAGCTCATTCGAATAACGTTCCCAACCTTGAATTGATTAGAAAAACTTATTTTGAGAATATGTGATGAAGATCAGTGTCGGGTCATATTCGGATTATGGTGAAAGCTGGCGTGGGAGACTAGCTTATTTTCACTGAATACGTCACCGGACTTAATTTTTGTCACGCTATTTCTTTGTTCCAAAATTAACACTTCATAATTTTCTTTTTATTTTTCATTTTTGTCGTTTGTTTCATACAACATTATAACATGCTATATTTTATAATTTACGATGAAGAAACCTGCTCGTGAATTATAAATGTCCCGTTATTCAATTGTTTATAACAATTTTTAATATTTTCGATAATATTGGTTTGTGAAATAAGTATTTTAAGATTAGTATCATTACTTTTTAGTTGAAATTAAATGGTAGGGTTAATGCTTGGTTCATTTACAATTTACTGGATATCATTTTCATTTGTTCTTCAACATTTTATTCTGGTTTTAATTTAACTTATATTCAGGTGTTTTTTTTTTCTCGGCGTGAAACGCCAGAAAAAATAAATAAGATAAATTACTATATTCGTTAAAATCTCATAACAAAATAAAACAATTGAACATACACCTCCTTCCATGCAACAAATATTAAGGTATAATTAATAAATGGCATAAATATTAATTTGGTTTCTATTTTGGTCTAACTTTTTCAATTTGGTCATCATTTTAGTCATTGTAGAGACCAATTTAGATATCAATTTATAAACTAAAAGTTATTGGTAATTAAAATAGTTTCAAAAAAATATAATTAGTCTCTAAATTTCTATTTTGAAACTCATTTGAAACGATAAATAAACTTAACAAAATTTGGTTCAAGGACTAAATCCAAGCATTTTTAAAGATGGGGGACTAAATTAGTCTAAAGTTTCGAAGAGGGACTCATTCCAATTTTCACTGAAAGTTAAGGGACCAAAAATATATTTAACCATAGTTTCTATTTTGAATTGGTCTTTAAATTGGTCACTAACATTAGTTATCAAGGTTTTGCCCACCAAAGGAACTGGTCTCTAATTAGAAAATTGGTCTCTAAACATATCTTTGGTCACTAAAATTGGTCATTATTTAAGAGTTTTCTTATAGTATTCAATTCAGTCCTTTTTGTAAGACCCACTTTAATTTTTATTCCTTTCTACCCTAATCTTAAGGGCCTATCTTAATCAGATGGGCCTAAGGCTGGCCCATTAAGGGCCAAGGCCCCCTAAAGCAGCCAAACCCCCATTCTGGTTTCACTTTTGCAAAAACAGTACTCACTTATCTCCCTTTTTCCTCATCCAGAGCTCTATTAGGGTTTCGAAGTGTAATCAGATTCAAGTTTAGCTCGACCTCATTTATGCTCACGTAAGTGTTCTTAACTCATAATTTTTCCTCTCTGGTCTACTTTCGTGGTCATTGTTAGAGTTTCTGTAATAACCCCACTTCTGCTCACTAGTTCCAGCTCGCAAATCTAATTCTAAAGTTGCTATGCTTCGTGGTTCAGTGTTGGGGTCTTGTACTATTTATTTCTAGGTAAGGGAAGTTAGGGTTTCACGTTTTAAGTCATATTTGATGAGTTTTATTAACTTTTTTTCGTGATTTTGTATGCTTGAGTGAAGTTTTGATGATATGAATATGGATTGTGTGATTGGTGTGGGTAAATGATTGAACTGTGCATACGCGAAAGTGGAGGGTTCTGGTTTTCTCGCCCAAGCGAGCCTGTCTCGCCTAGGCAAGATTAGCAGTAACTCGCTCAGATTGCCTGCGCAAGTTGTCGCTCAAGCAACGAGCTCCAGTTTTGAGCGAGAGCACATCTCGCTCAGGCGAGGACGTCTCGCCTAAGCGAGAGTACGTGAAAGCGCCATTGTTCCTCTTTTCGAGCGCCCTCGCTTAGGCGAAAGGAGCTCGCCTGAGCGAGGGACCCTCTCGCTTGAGCGAGACCTTTTTGCTTGAGCGGGGAGTTGGGCGAGAAGTGCGTTTGTTCTGTGGTTTCTTGGTTTTTGGATGTTGGTCATATGTTTGGACTGATTATATATTTTTAAAGCATGAGTTGAGCGATTTTGCATGAGCAAGATGAATGGTGGTCTGTGGTTTATGAGTTTAACAACAATTTGGGTATGATGCATGTATGGAATGATTCATGGGCTAGATTCATGAGTTTTGGTATGGCTTTGGCATGATACATGTATGGGATGGTTGGTACTAAAGTGACATGGAATTGGTATGAGCAATACTTGTATATTGGTTGTTGGAACATGTTGTTGGTTTGGGGTTAGGGCGTAATTCCATGAGCCTCTAGGTGAGACCTTATGGTGGTGCCTTAGTTGGTCGAGACGTAATTCCATGACCTCTGTTAGTGGGAGTTCATGGTGGTGCCCCATCTATATAATTTAGTAAGGATTCAAGGTAAGGTTGCATCCTAACACTCTAAGGAGTCAGTTAGTCTCACATAGAGCGGACTGTGTCTTGTGGTGAGAGTACCAGGAGGCCTGAAATCCATTAAGGGCTAACCTTGTGTGTGGGGGTTAAGACATTGTAACACATAGCTCGGGGGAGAGCAGCTCGGTAGAGTAGGGAAATTCACCACAAGTGCAAGCATCTGCTGAATCTGACTAATTATATGCATCCGGATGAGTCGTGTCTAAGTCTTAGTGTATTGGTTGAAAAGTCATAACATGTTTGGTTGGCATATGTATCTTGAACTATGAAATTGTATGCAATTGCATGATAAACCATCTTTCGGCTTTAGCTTACCCTTATGTTTGTTTGTTGTATGTTCTGTATGTGTAGTTTTCTCTTTTTGCGATGATCATCAATTTATTGATGGGAGTAGATGTGAGAGACACCCGTGGTCAACAGGGTGATGGAGGTTCCGTTGCGTAACCTACCTGGGCTAGATTCTACTGTTTTGGGCTTTCTCATAGGGCTAAGGCCCATGTACTGATTTATCTTTTAGTACATTATTGACTACTGTCAAGTTCTTGTATTTTGTTTGGTATTGGCATCTTGGTGTGCCTTGGATTCCTCGAAGTGTCTTTGGATATTTTAAGGAGTCGTGTTGATACTCCATGACTCGCCTCTTATATTATCTGTGTGACATGTCATTTAATTAAAGTATTTATTTAAATGGGGTGTTACACTTTTCGCTAACATCGTATAAATAGTTAACTATAGTTTCTATTTTAAATTGGTCTTTAAATTGGTCACTAACATTAGCTATCAAGGTTTTGGCCACCAAAGGAACTGATCTCTAATTAGAAAATTGGTCTCTAAACATATCTTAGGTCACTAAAACTGGTCATTATTTAAGAGTTTTCTTATAGTGTTTAATTTAGTCTTTTTCGCTAACATAATCTAAATAATTAATATTATTGGTCAACTTGTGTATCATTCCTCCAGGATCAAAGATCCATCTATAGTAATCATTAAATAAAATTTGGATTAATTTTAGTACCACTAGACAAATATATCTATTTGAAAAACAAGAAGAAGGCCTTTTGTTAATTTTGAAAAACTTTCCTTAACTACTTTCAAGGTCTACTTCCCAAGAGTGTTTTTGTTCACTTTGAGTTAATTTTAACTTAGAAGGTAAAATCAACTCAAGGTGTGACTTTGAAAAATCCAAAGAGAAGTTTAAAACAATGGAGGGTGGAGGTGAAGTTGAAAAAATTTCAAATGAAAAGTTTGGAATAAAGAAAGAAGTACTGATAAATGGAGAAGAGTTTCAGGATTAAAAGACTTCCCTTAACATCTTATCTTCAAGTAGTATTGGGCAAGTGGAAGGTTTCTCCTTTTCTCTTCTCTTACTCTTTTATTTCTCTTTCATCTCTCTTCTTATCTTCTTTTCATGATATCTTCTTTGCTCCTCCTCTTTCTCTTTTCTTTCTTGTTCCTCTTTCTCTCTTTGTTCTTCCTTTCTTCTCTTGTTTTCCTCTCTTGTTTTCCTAATCTTTTGTTGTATCCTCTCATCTTTTTGTCTTAAATTTATAAGTTCCTTCTCCAAAATGGTAAGTTGGGCCTCTTTTTGTCTTGTATCCTCTCTTTTAATTTTCTCCTTTTCCTTTTGTATGGCCTCTTGCTTTCTCCAAAATTTTAGTGATTTAAGTTCTTAGGCATTTTGATTTAAACTTTATGGAGTTTCTTTACTAGAGTCATTACACTACTAAAAAAACTCATATTTCCTGCCAATTTTGTTTTGAAATTTTTTTCATAGATAATACTTACAAATTTTATTGTGAAAAAAAATTTGCAAAAAATTGTTACCAATATTCTTACAAAATATTTTGTATAAAACAATTTTCGCAACAAATTTTGTAGGAAATACTTACAAATTTTATAATTTTGTAGGAAATGATTATTCATGAAGGAATTACCTTCCAATTAAAATTCTTAAAAAAAATGGTAGAAAAAAGTCTTTTCCTGCAAATATTTTTAACAAATTTGCAAAAAAACTCCCATGTAATAAGACAATTTCTAGTAGTGTTACTAATTTACTTTGACTTTAACTTTTTCTTTTAAAGAAATTCCTAAGGAGACTTAAGGAGGCAAGATGCTCAAATTTACTTCTAAGAAAGATAGGTGAATCACTTGGATTAGTTAATAACCAAGTATTTCCTTAGCCAAAGTTTAGCTCAAACCTCTTGCACCAAACTTCTCAATGAGAACTCAATGAAAAAGTAAGTTTAGACATTGTTGAGTGACTTGCTCATGTTTTGTTTATACTCAAATGTTTAACTTGATTCTTTTGTTCTGCGACTTAGGTGAATATGCATGATTTGATATAATCGAGACATTTCTTGTTTTTAGCTAAACTTATCAGAAACACACTAAACTATAAGAAAAAAAGAATTAAAAAAGAGATAGCAAAACAACTACACTATGCGACCTAATGGTAAAGTTTGTTGACACTTAAAGCCTTCAAAGCTTTACCAACTAAAAACAAAAATGATGCACTAAAACGTTTAAGGTGCTAATTAGGGGATGAGATTAGATACCAAAGGCTCCCCAAGACACTTAATTAGGCCAAGTTTACAAGAAACAAATTACAACTCAAATTAAAGAAAGGTGCAAATACAACCAAAGTTTTAGCTTTTCCTCTCCAAGTGTTTCTTTCCTCCTCTTTTTGTCTCTTTCACCAAGGCTTCAAGTCCACTTAAGGTTTCTACCCCCTAAGATGATACCTCAAGGGATTGGTTCACCTCAAAAGAGAGCCTACAACAAAAACAACACCAAAAAATGAGGAGGCCAAAGGGATAATAGCAAGAAAATGCTTGAAAACAAAGAAGGCTAACTTCAAAAGAGTTTGTATGACAAAACCAACCAAGAAGAAAAAGTGATAAAATAAATGGCTAGAAACAAGGTTAAGCACATAAAATAGAATCACCTAAAGAAAGACACTAAAATGGATGAGCAAAACCAAAAATAACTAGAATAGAGAGGCATATACTTCTTGTTCTCTTTGGTTGATAGCTAATGATGCTTATAACCACTCCTTTAGCTCAAACCCGAGATCAATAGCCGTTGGAAAGTCCAGATTACAACCCCAAATATATAGCTTCAAATGCAAGCAAAATAAACAACTCAAAGAAGGTAGTAGTTGTTGTGGTTCTAGTGCACTTGTTTTGATCACTTTTTTCTTGATTTTTCTTTTGCTTTTTCTTATGAACTTATTTTCTATTTTTCTCAATAATTTTCCAGCACCAAAACAAAACCACTACAACATATTTTGAACATTTATATTTCACTAGAACAAGAAGCAAATCAAAATGGAAAGAAATCGACTAGAATCAAAAGATAGAATATGAAACTCAAGTAAAAATAATGGAAACCTAACTCTATGAGCTTGCTAATGAACTAATAACAAGTATGAACTCAAAGAAGCAAAATAAAAGGACTCAAAGGGACATATATGGTGTAGTTTTGAAAGTGAACATAAAATTTTTTGTGATTTTTCAAAGATAAACTAAGAAGTAGAGACATAAAAATGACTAAACATGACTCTAGACAACATGGAATAATCTAAAGTTAAAAATCACACAAACATATGATATGACCAAATGGAGAATATGAAGAAAAACAAAAAAAGCTAAGAACATGTAAACATGTTATCCAACACACTTTGGAGTATTTAGAAGGCACAAAATAGTAGCCAAAACTACCAAAACAGGACCTGGAAAAAGTTGATGACAAAATTCAGGTAGATTTAACCTTTGTTGACTATTTTGCTCATAATTTTCTCTACAGAACTCCAAATCATTGATTCATTTTTTGTTGGAAACTAGATCCACATGACTTTCATTTGACTACAAGCACGTAATTTTTAGATCTCTAAGCTAGATGCAATTTAATTTTCAAAAACATAGACTTTATTGTCACATTTTCAAAAGCATAGACTTTATTGTCACGTTGTTTTGTGTGTAAGGGAGGTTGATTTGGAAAATTCCAAGATAGCTACAACAAGACAAAGTTAGGAAAACACAAAGGAAAAGAAAATAACCTAAGCTCTGATTGGGATAATCTCCTCTAAGCTATATGACTCAAGCCCAAGGGCGACTCACAAATGGTGGTGGTTTGTGCAAGCTTGATGGTAGTTGAAATATGTTGTGCATATGGTGGTTTTTATGTGATGAGATCATGGTTCCTGCTCCAAGCTATTTGACTCAAGCAATGGGGAAAGGTTATGGTGGTGTTTGAGTGTTCTCAAGAGAGGTTGGGTCAACTCTTAGAAGAAACCTATAAGGGGTGCTCTAGCCTTGGTGACCTAATCTATTAATACAAGTCCAAAAATAAACCTAATCTATTAAGAACTTATTGATGGCCCATGATGATAAGAACTTAGGCCTACCTTCCACAGATGATGCCGACTTTTCTTATATGTTCTTGGTCATGGCTAGGGGTATGCCATCACTCAAGTAAGGGAAGGTAGTAAAAAGTTAAAATACTATTGGTTCAAATTTATGATGATATGATTGTGATAAATGGATGAGATATTGAACTTTGTTTGTGAAATGGTTGTTTGTGTTGTTCTATTGAGTTCAATTGCGAATTTAAGTAAATTGATCTATGATGTGTATGTGTGTATATATTGTCAATTGGATTTTTGAGCATGTTTTTGGACTAAACTAAATTTGTTTTTTTATAAGAAAAGAATAAAATGACTAAGGTAAACCCAATAGGCTAATCTGATACACATATATGAGTTTCTGAATTATGCAATCCTATCGAGAGGAACATCAAAGTCGTTAGGCGTGAGAAGGAATTTTCATTCTAGGAAGCTCTCATTCTTTTTGCTAGGTAGGCCATTCACTTGTTAGGAAGCCAAATGAAATTGGCTCCAAGGGTCCATTCTCTCGTTGGGCGAGAGAAAAGAATCACTTAGGAAAAATGTTTTGTTTGAAATCTAGAAAGTAGGGGATTTTGGCCACCAGGCAAGTGAGAGTCTTGTTGGGAAAATTTATGGGAGTTTTACTTTCGATACTCGCTCGCACTCGCTCGCTGTGTGAGATAATGTTTCTAGGAGCTCAAAAATTTGTTTTAAAAATTTATACTTTTTGTTACATACATCTTCACAAGTATAAATAAGAATTGTACATTTATTTTAATCCAAAGGCTCAAATTTTAAAATGATAAATCTCTTCACTCACAACTCACAATTCAATTTTAAAAAATAAAATCTGGAAAAAAGAATATAATTCAATTTCTTTTATTTTTTTAGATGATTTAGATTGGATTAAAGATTTTAAAACATGAAAATTGTCTTATTGATAATTGTCTCATTATTGGTCTTTATAAAAATGGGATGGAACGTGTTAGTCTGTCATAATTGAGATGCACCGAGGATTATAACTCATCTCATGAAATACTAAGTGATTAATAGTTGTTTCTTATTATTACTAAATTTATAAGTGTTCAATATTTAAATAATAATAATAATATTATATTTTTTACTTCAAATAATTGGTCATCATACTTTTTATTGAGAAATAATATTTTTATATTTAATAAGTAACATTATAAGATAATGATATCTCAATTAAATGGACAATTATCTCAACCATGAAATGCTTTCAAACGTTATGTATGAAGAAAACATAAATGTTTTTATTGATTTAATTTCAAGTAAAAAAAAAAAGGCATTTTAACTTTTAACATAATATTTAATCTGTTTGCCATATTTTATAACCGAAAAGGAATTTTTGTCTAAACTTTTTTCTAAAGTGGTGTTTCATACTTTAACTGTATTTATTGAATTGAAATATCTAATATACAAATACTAATAAGCAAGGGAATTATTTATTTATTGTTTTTTTGAAATGACTGGGCACTTGTACTTTTAAAATCAGTGATAATAATCTGTTCAATATGCACTGGTTGAATTGAAATATAAAACAATTTAAATACATATTTCATTTATAATCTTCTGAAATATTTTTTAAAAACAAATTCACGATAGAAGTTCCAATTTTAAAACCAAACCAATAGCGCTTAAGTGAATTAAGAGTTTATTATGATGTTTGAAAAGTATGATCCACAAGACAAGAGCAGCGTTACATCCATGGAACATCTTGGAGTGACATAAGAAAATTTAATACACAAACACTGTAGCACGTTTGCAATAATTCGTGGTTGTTTGGATGCGATGTTCCAACTCAGAACATCACGTTTATATGGTATGAATTCTGTTGAAGTACCTTCTCGTACATTTCACATAAATGACCAAACATGGTTCAGAACATCCTTATACTCAACCAAAACCTGCACCCATTTCCGTTTTTTTTTCTTCATAAAATTACACTTAGAAGAAGTTCTGATTGTACCCAGTTATTTAATATATGACAATTTCTCTTCCCCATAGAGCTCATATCACGCAAGAAAAAACTTTAGGCATTCACAAATCCCATCTCAATGGTAAGAACAATCTCAATTTCAGCATTGATTTCGGGCATTCATTACATTAAATATTATTTATTTATTTAATTATTTATGTGATCTAATGAGTTTTTCTATTAAACTGTATGAAGTCGCAAATTTGCAGTCAATCGAAAAGATTCGTAAGATTTTGGTTCATTTGTTGCTTGAATTGATAGGTCCCTCTATAAATTTCTGTCGGGGCAAGTATTAAAACAATCACAAATAATTTCAGCTCACATTAATGAGGCCAAAATGTAGATGTAGCTAATTGTTGCACAACTGCGTACCTTTTTTTTTTTTATTTATGGTTTTATTTTTTAATCTAATTTGGAATATAATATTAGCATATTATATTATTATTTTAAAGTTATGTTTGAAATAATCGTCACAAAAGTTAATAATTTATCATATATAATATTTCATAATTAATAATATACAAATATTTGTAATATTAATGCCTTTTTAATTGAATCTTTAAACAATAACAATAAAGGATGAAAAAACAATTACACATATCCGGAGGAAAAACATAATATTGGTTAGAAGTTGTAAAGAAAAAAAAAATACATTGATTAGAGAAAAGATCGGCAGTCATTATCTTTAATTAACACCCAGAAAGGAAAAAGACTTTGAGAGAAAAAGATGTTGCCATAAATAAGAGGATTAATGGTGGACATAAAGTGATTACATAAACTTTTATAGAAAAAAATAATAATTGTCTATTAATAAACTCTTTACATTAATTAGGAGCGCTGGCGACAAACACCGATTCGCGGTGGTTATCAAACAGCGTTGAGGGTGCGAGCAGTGACGTCTCACAGTGGATGATAGATACCTATGATATACCGATACTTCAACTTGGGTCACGTATCCGTATCTGATATTTTAAGATACTTTAACAAAATTTATCAATGAAGTATCTACTTTATAAAGTCGTAATACACTACAATGAAATTTTTGAATAGTGAACAATTTTAGTGACAAAAAATAATTAGTCATTATATAGTAACCAAATTGACAACTAAAATAGTTCCAAAAAATTATAATTAGTTTCTAAATTAATAATTAAAATAATTTCAATTATGAATTGGTTTTTAAATTGGTCACTAACATTAGCTATCAAGTTTTGGCTACCAAAATAATTGGTCTCTAATTAAGAATTTTGGATTCACACATTAACAATCATATATTTATTATATTTGTAAGAATTATTGTATATTTTTCAATATTCATATATCGCATATTTATCATGTATTGTATCCTATTATTTTGAAAATAAACGTATCGACATATTGGATACGTATCGTATCCGATACACGTATCATATCTGTACATCATAAATAGATACATAAGAAGAAACAAAAGCAAAAGACATGAGAAAAAGTGAAAAGTTGCTTCTTTTTAGCCTCGATAAATTCATCGATGATTAAAATAACCGTCTTTATTATATGATTTATAATGACGGACTTCTAACAGTCGTTGTTGTTTTGATTTACGACAGTTTCTTGTGAAATCGTTGTTATTTTTGAATTTATATTTACCATAATGCTACCACATTTCTTTTTGCTACGTATGTGTATAGCCGTCGTCATTTGTAGTCTATTTTGCACGAGAGATGGAATTTTTAATCATAAATATCTAGTTTGGTTTATGAAAAAAAAAATATTAGTTTGTGTTAAGGATTTGAAATTTTCAACACACACCTAGGCCAAATATTTGACATCTTAAATACAAATTTATTTGTTGATTGGATAGAAGTTAGAAAATAGATAATATAATAAGTTTAACAGATCTCATGGAGATATTTTACGATATAAACTTTAAATTTAATTAAGATTAAAAAGTTAATTTACAAAAAGAGATTTGCACTTTATTCTGTAATTTAGTTTTATCAATATTGTACATGATTTTCAATATAATAAACAAATGTTTGAATCATTAAATAAGAATAGGATAATGGTGTGATGCTTCTAACTCTAGGCGGTTAGATGTTAGATTCTTTAACTAAGTTCCAGGGCATGAAGCTGCAGTCAAAGATGTCACTTTATACCGAAAAGTGAGAAAATGGTGGAAGGAGAATTGGTCGGCTTAGAAATAAAAACGTTAGATTTGTCTTCTTCATATTAAATTTTTTTTATACTCATTTACTTATGCTTAAATTGTATTTGAGTTTTGAAATAATTTTTCTTTATTAAATTGAATTCATGATCATCAAAGCTAAACTGAGGTAATTTTATAAGAGCTCAATTTTTCCCGGAGTCATTCATATATTGTTTATTATTAGTGATATTGGTTGGTCTCTTGGTTAAAAAGACTCAATATATTTTATTTTAAAAATAATGATTATTGCAACCTATAAGAAGAATGCATTTATTTTTTCCTTTACTAATAACAATTTATGAATATCTGATTATGACAATAGTCAATTAATTGTGATTAATAGATTGGTGGGGAGCCCGACAAAGAAAGGAAATTAATTTTTTCAACTTATTGTGATGTAATGTACCAGAGTGTCAAAGGGTTTTAGAATTACATGTTTTATAACAAAGTATATCAGAACACATAAAGAACTACTACAAGTAAATTTGAGAGATAGGATAAAGATCACATAATAATATATATATATATATATATATATATATATATATATATATTTTGTATGTGTACTTTATAATATTTGAGATATTAAAATTTGTTTTTATTTGCTATAAAAGTTATTTTATATTATT
>Ga0099822_1008712_pt1 | contig 12936 bp, 6 predicted proteins | sample CowpeawhiteBW_FD_76839 | JGI IMG/M metagenome (GOLD analysis project Ga0099822, IMG submission 76839) | Root nodule microbial communities of legume samples collected from California USA - Cow pea white BW | ecosystem: Host-associated > Plants > Roots > Nodule | place: USA: California | collected... | reverse complement strand
AATGGTGAGTGTGACCACTTGGTGACTTATTTTTACTTGATGGTGCTTGGTGAGACTTAGAAGGAGATTTATCATGTTTCTCTTTAGCTTTTCCCTTCCATGAGTGACTATAGTAGTGGTTGGATGAGTAACTCTTCCTTGCCCTATTATTTCCTTTCAAATGAGTTTCAATCCTAAGGGCAAGTGTGAAAACATTTTGAAGAGTGGAGTACTCATACAACTCTACTTGGTCTTGTATGTCTCTCACAAGACAATTCACAAACTTTTTCATTTTTTTCTTTGTTAGTTTCTTTTATTCCAACCCTAAACATTTGAGACTCTAATTCTTTAAAGTACTCACTCACACACATAAAATCTTGGTGAAGCCTTTGGAGCTTCAAAAGAAGTTCCTTCCTATAGGAGGGAGGAACAAATCTAGCGGGCATAAGAGTTTTAATGTCCATCCAAGAAGCTGCGGGTGGCCCTTGGTCAAAACTTTTACAAACTTTATGCCACCAAATTTTGACATACTCCAAAAATCCTAACACTACTAGATCAACTTGTGCTTGATCCTTTACATGATTTTCATTGAAAATTTGTTCCACTTGAGCTTCCCAATCAAGATAGATTTTGGGATCACATCCACCATAGAACTTAGGAATCTTTGGAGTTTCCTTCTTTTATGATGTTTGGCGTCTAGAATACTCTCTTTGGAATGGTTGCAATTGTTGTTGAATTTGTTGTTGCATTTGTTGCATGTAAACTTGAAGGGTTCTTTCTTGTTGTCCTCTATCTTCTTGTCTCTTAAGCTCCATTTCTTGTAAGATTTTACCAATGTCTACCAATACACCTTGATTGGCCATGGGAGTCACCATCTCACTTTTCTACAACAAAACTCAAAATCCGAGAAAAGAAGGTGTTATTAACAATTGGTAACCAAACCCGAGATTAAGTATGGTCCAAAGAATTCACCCAAGTGTTTAGATCACTTTCCCCCAAAGCAACAAGGCAAGGTTACACTCAAATCCACCAAAAGGAGTGAAATACTTTTAAAGTTTTTAAAACCTTCTCAAACACAAACTCAAGTGGGTCGACCACCAAACTGAAAAGAGAACAAAGGAAGAAAACCACTAAGACAAAACAAAGATTACTTAAGGACAAGCAAGAAAAGCACAAAGCCGAGGAAGTTAAACTCTAATGAAAGGAAATTATGTGACAACTTTTACCAAAACAAACAAGAAAAGCATATTTAAAGACTCTATGGAAAGTACTTGAACATGCCACACCAAGTCTTAAATCATGCATATACTAAGAAAGATAATAGCCAAGTTAAGAATGGAACTAATTAGCAATTATCACCCACAATTTTAATATGAAAACTAATAGCATAACACCTAATCAAAATTGAACTTTTGGTTCACCAAAGAGCAAGTTTGCCCTTGAAAAAATGAGTAAAAAGGTGTTAAGATTTTTCTTCTTTCACAAGTTTCATAAGATAGAAAGACAATGTTTTTACGTGACTTGGACAATTAGTTCCTCAAATTTTAGGCCAAAATCAATTTCAAGGAGCATATATCAAGCAAGACATAAAATGAATGCCATATTCAAATACTTGGAATAACAAGAACAAGAAAACTTCAACCTAACATATGACATATGACTCAAGCAAAAGTTGAACACATTTATGACTTCCATGGGCAGAATATTGGTTCAACACGACATATCATGAGTCAACAGGTACTGCCCCATTTGAAGCGGTGTACGGACATAGACCTCCCCTAATTGTGCGGAGTGTACCGGGGGAAGTCAGAGTGGAAACAATGCAAAAGGAGTTATTGGATCGGGATGAGGCTTTAAAGAAGCTAAAGAATCACTTGTTGAGAGCTCAAGGTCGAATGAAGGTTTAAGCTGATAACACAAAACAAATATAAGCTTCGAGGTAGGAGAAATGGTATTTTTGAAGCTCAAGCCACATACAGAATTCGGTGGTGGCCAGGATATGCCCGAAGTTGAGTGCTAGGTATTATGGTCCTTTTCAAATTCTGGAAAGGATAGGTGAGGTTGCTTATCGTTTAAAATTGCCCCCATCATCAAGGATACATCCTGTTTTTCATGTGTCCCTCCTCAGGAAAGCAGTGGGGGACTAAAAGACAAGGGAAGAATTACCTACCGGGTTAGAGGATGATGATGCTGAAATAATTGAACCCCTGTCGATTCTAGCTTCCTGCAGTGTTATGAAGAAGGGAGAACGAATGAATCAATGACTCGTCCATTGGAAGGGAAAAACCACATAAGAGGCTACATGGGAAGATGAAGTTTACATTAGAAGTCAATTTCCTGAAATCGGTCTTGAGGACAAGACAATTCTTCAAGAGGAGAGTACTGATAAGGCCCAAAGAATAAGTGGGCTCCCTCAACAACAAGCCCACGATGGTATCAAGGCACGGTGGGGAAAGTGTACGTGAGAAAGAAGGATCCAAGGGGTGAGGTGGCAGGTAGTTAGAAGAAAGAGAAATCAGGAGGGGAATGGGGGAGATTCTATTTGATATTCAGTTTTGCAAAGTGTCAGGGGGGAAGTTTTTTGGCAAAGAGAGGAGAGGAACCATAGGTGTTGCTCCAGAGAGGAGCGTAGCTCTGGGTGGGATTTGTTATCCTTCTATTTCACGTTTTCGTTTACAGTATAATAAATACATCAATGTGTTTTTTCTTCCTCATTTCCTTATTTCTAAACTTTTAAGGAGTGGGTATGTATCAATCATTTACTTCCTCTAGCTAAAGGGGAAAAATAGAAATTCACAAAACAAATTTTCTGATGATGAAAGAAGAGTTAAGGAAATTTCCAACACCTTATGCTGTCGAAAGTCCAAAGCAAATATAAATTACAAAAGGGTATCAAAGGCATTGAAATGCAATACATAATTCTGTTTTGGGAATACATCAAATTGTGATTCTATGGCGGTTCTATGTCGTTGTTGATTAGTTGAAGTTATAGATGCCATGATTGGTTTCTTCATAATAGCTAGTTTGTAATATTAGATGACCCAATTCCTATGCAATGCATGTACCCCTTTCAAGTTCAAACCTTTCGCAACCTTCTCAAAGTTTGCATAGCCCAAAGAGACCTCATAACAGGCAAAACCCTCCATGCCCTTTACTTCAAGTCTCTCATCCCACCCTCCACCTACCTCTCCAACCACTTCACCCTCCTCTACTCCAAATGTGGTTCCCTCCACAGTGCCCAAACCTCCTTCCACCTCACTCAACACCCCAATGTTTTCTCTTACAACACCCTCATCAATGCTTATGCAAAACACTCCCTTATCCATCTTGCCCACCAGCTGTTTGATGAAATTCCCCAACCAGACATAGTCTCTTACAACACCCTTATAGCTGCCTATGCTGATAGGGGTGAGTGTGGGCCGGTGTTGAGGCTCTTTGAGGAAGTTAGAGAGCTCGATTTAGGCCTTGACGGGTTCACGCTGTCTGGCGTGATTACTGCCTGTGGTGATGATGTTGGATTGGTTCGGCAGTTGCACTGTTTTGTGGTGATGTGTGGGTATGATGGTTATGCTTCTGTGAATAATGCAGTGCTCGCTTGCTATAGTAGGAAGGGGTTTTTTAATGAGGCGAAGAGGGTGTTTAGGGAGATGGGGGAGGGTGGGGTCAGGGATGAGGTTTCGTGGAATGCAATGATTGTGGCATGTGGGCAGCACCGGGAGGGATTGGAGGCGGTGGGATTGTTTATTGAGATGGTTAGGAAGGGTTTGAAGGTTGATATGTTTACCATGGCAAGTGTTTTGAATGCATTTACTTGTGTAAAGGATTTGGTTGGGGGCATGCAGTTTCACGGAATGATGGTTAAGAGTGGGTTCCATGGGAATTCACATGTTGGGAGTGGGTTGATTGATTTGTATTCTAAGTGTGCTGGTGGCATGGTGGAATGTAGGAAGGTGTTTGAGGAGATTTGTGCACCTGATTTGGTTCTTTGGAACACGATGATCTCTGGGTTTTCTCAGTATGAGGACTTGTCTGAAGATGGCCTGTGGTGTTTCCAGGAGATGCAGCGGAAAGGTTTTCGTCCGGATGATTGTAGTTTTGTGTGTGTGACCAGTGCTTGTTCTAATTTGTCATCCCCTTCTGTGGGAAAACAGGTTCATGCATTGGCTATCAAATCTGACATTTCTTATAATCGCATTTCAGTGGATAATGCTCTTGTAGCTATGTATTCTAGATGTGGGAATGTTCAGGATGCAAGAAAGGTGTTTGATACAATGACACAGCATAACACGGTGTCTTTAAACTCGATGATTGCTGGCTATGCACAGCATGGTGTTGAAGCTGAGTCGCTTAGGCTTTTTGAACTGATGCTGCAGAAAGACATTGCACCAAACAGCATAACCTTCATATCTGTTCTTTCTGCGTGTGCACACACAGGAAAAGTTGAAGAGGGTCAGAAATATTTCAATATGATGAAAGAAAAATTTGGGATTGAACCAGAAGCAGAACATTTTTCCTGCATGATAGATCTTTTGGGTCGAGCAGGCAAGCTCAGGGAGGCTGAGAGGATTATTGAAACAATGCCATTTAACCCTGGTTCTATTGAATGGGCTTCTTTGCTTGGTGCGTGTAGGAAGCATGGAAATGTGGAGCTAGCAGTGAAAGCAGCCAATGAGTTCCTCCGGCTGGAACCTTATAATGCTGCTCCATATGTAATGCTTTCAAATATGTATGCAAGTGCCTCCAGATGGGAAGAGGCTGCAAACATTAAAAGGATGATGCGGGGGAGAGGAGTGAAGAAGAAACCAGGTTGTAGTTGGATAGAGATAGATAAGAAGGTTCATGTCTTTGTGGCCGAAGACACTTCACATCCAATGATAAAAGAGATTCATTTGTACATGGAGGAATTGTTAAGGAAAATGAAGCAAGCAGGGTACGTACCTGATATAAGATGGGCATTGGTGAATGCTGAAGAGATAGAGAGAAATGAGAGAGAAAGAAGGTTATTGAATCACAGTGAGAAGCTGGCAGTTGCATTTGGCCTAATCTCCACTGAAGAAGGAGTGCCTATATTGATTGTGAAGAACCTAAGAATTTGTGGTGATTGCCACAATGCCATCAAACATATTTCAGCCATCACTGGCAGGGAAATCACTGTTAGAGATACTCACAGGTTTCATTGCTTTAAGGAAGGGCAATGTTCCTGCAGGGACTATTGGTGACGAAAAACAATCAGTATTTCTATTTCAGTGGGAAAGTGTTATACTACTACCTTACTAATTACACACCTGTGTCAAGTTTGGGTAAACACTTTTTCAGTAGAAGTTTTTCACACCAGAGCTTATATCATTAGCTTGACTTTGAAGCTTACTGAAATAAGTTAAAAAGAACTTAATTTAGTAAGATTCATTGTGGTAGGAAGGCCATAAACGTTTAGGTGACAAAAGGTTATGGTTTCAATGAACATTTGGGTTATCAACTTTACTTTTTCCCAAGTATAACCATCCAAAAGACAGATTTCAATCTGCTGAAAGTTCTTGCTTTATATCTTAGGTGAATAATTCAGTCATTGCATAGGTCCCTTTTTTCCTTTGTTTTCCTTACTTGTGACTAGATTAGCCAAAGCATTAGACTTTTGGGTGTCCATTCCTCCACTAGCCATTGTTTTTTATGTCTTACACCTGATGATTAAACGAAAAAGCCAAAGGCTCTCACCATAAGTAAGATCAAGTACATTTGAGGATACCTTACCACAAAAAAGTAGTCATTGATGTTGTAGAGCAGAACAGAAGGTTTTATAAACTCCACACCAAATCTAGTACTTCTAATGTCAGACTCAAGATCTTTACTTTGAATTGGATTTGTTTGGGATTCAATTCTGTTGTGATGCTCATCTAGTTGATCGACTCATGTTTGTGATCCTGGGGATTCTGAAAGAACAAATTATTCATTGATTATGTATTATTCTGAAATGACGACTTATAGGACTTTCCTTTTGAAGAAAGCAATTGCGCCGGTGTCATCTATTTCTACCTTCTTATACCGTAGCAATGCATTTGAATTCATTTTCTGTTAGTCTTCATTCGAGAATCATTAATTAGATCTTATTCAGAAAAGTTTGTTATGTACAATATACTGATTAATTAATACAAAATAAATTATCTGTGGTAATTTTGTTTTAATGAGAAAGTGACTTACAAATTTGAAACTTTGGCATCCGTGATCTTCTGCTCAATGAATTGTGTAATCATTTTTAAAAAAAGACCCTTTCCTTTTCTTCTAAAAAATAAAACATTGTTCTCTGTAATACAGTACCCAATGGCATATACACGTTTTTAAATTATTTGAACTGTAGTGTTTAAATTATCCAATCAAGTTTTTTTTTTTTAATATCTTCATGAAAACTAGTCTCATGATAGAATTGATTTTCCATAAATTAGTGAGAGAAGTGTATACAACTTCCTGGCAGGTTGATTCATTTACTTAAAATTGTAGTTCATTCAGTATTTAAGCAAGAAATAAACTAAGAAATATACTTACGTTTGAGTTTAATTTTGATACATTGTAGATATAAATAAGTTGTCAATCAATTAAAGTATAACTTTAAAAAGTGAATTTCACAAAATAGATTAAATGAATTCAACTTTTTTTTTTTCTATTTCTCCGGCACCAACTTCTCCAAATCCCATCTTTTAAATGAATTTGGACATACTTCATACTTAACCAATAATTTATCTGGCACTAGTTACTATTATATACCAATTTCTGGCCAGAAATAGTGGGATCGACCCAATGAGCATCTCAATAACAAGTCTAGAATTACTGTTGAGTGAGTATTTGTGGAAGGACATGAGAGCTTAAAGACATTAAGTAAGATGAACACAACACCATCAACCCACACATCTTCACTCCTTTTTTATTGCAAGAGCAATTCACCGTCTCAGATGAAAGTGAGGAATCAAAAGTAGGAGAGCCCTAGTAAAGAAATTTCAACAGTACAGCTCAGAGATAAACAAATGGGAATTTTCATAGGAGTAGTGCCATGAAACCTTTTCCATGATCCAGAAAATAATACTACTAGTAACAAAAAAACAGGAAATCCCTGGTCTACTCATACTTTATAAGGGCAGCAACCAAAGAAATGTATGTAGGGGAAAGGTCAAATCTTTATCCTCAATATGATTTTCCACAATGTATCAAGCTTCCAGCACCCAAGAAAAGACCAAAAATAGCAGCACTTCCAAGTGTAGTTTGTCCAATATGCCTAATTTTCATTAGTCCAGGCACCTGCATACAAATCAATGCACTAATAGATAGGAATGCTGCTTTGTATCATAGAGGAACTCATTTTTACTTTTATGATACTGTGTATAAATATCAGCACAAAGGATTCAAGATGTAAGTTTTGACAACCGGTATACTTCTCTTCAGTTTTTTTTACCGAGTTTGTTGCCAGCAGCAGTGTGTGTGCATTGCTGGAAAGTTTGAGGCGGGTTGATAAACAGCTGGGAAATACACCGTTATGTTGGGGAAAAATAGGCCAGCTATTGGGAGGATCTCAGCCTAAACTTTAATAACATGGAGAATTTCTGAATTACGTGTTACACACACTTTACATCTATATTTTAATAAAATTATTACAAGGTTATAAGACCTGTTTGTAAAGGATTTTTACACTATTTTCCAACCATAAACAACTATTTATGATGAGTTTGTTTACTTTTACAATAACTACCTTGAAAGTCATATTACTGATGACTTCTGATTGGTTGACAGTGTAATTTTTACACAGGGTGTGTTTAGAAATTTACTATACGTTAGGTTTTACTATAAGCATTTGTTCTTGTGTAGTCTCAGCTAACAAAAAAACATAAAAAGCGTTTTTCATATAAAATTTAAAAATGTTTTTCATATAACATAAGGCATTTTGTTTGTATATCATACAAAAAAAATTTAAAAATGTCTTTCATATAACAAAAGGCACGAGGAAGAGTATGAAAAATCTATTGTAATAAAAGGAAAGCCAAACTAAAGTTGCAAATAATATTATTCTTGAAGTTCAGGACGAGACCACAAAGCATACCTTATACCTAATAGCCTCATATGTTCCATACACAGCACCTGCAATAAAGCTAAAAGATTAGACAACGGTGTTGTACAACTTTTCCATGTTGAGTAAATTGAATCTATTGGACAACCAAGATGATCTTACTCTATAAATGCATTTGACTATAAAATTCCAGCAGTTACACAACCACTTGGCTGACAATATGGAACGATGCACCCAGATCCCTTCCCTCTCTTCTAGGCAAAATTTCAAGACTTCAAAATTCTGTTTGTCTGGAGTTGAGAGACTTCCATACAAATGTTGGGTTATATATTTTTTTTATATATATATGGGTTATAGTTATAGGCATGGTCATTAAGAAATTGTGGTTCTATATGGTTATATAACATTAGTCTTACACATATAAGACCTTAGACACCACTTTTACACCAAAACCTTAAGGCAATGTTGTTATGGGTCTTTATTTTTATATAGTGTTTAACTTTATTTATTCTATCCAATGTGGGACTTTTTGACTCACACTTGGACTATTCCCAACAACAAATGCCTTCTTGTAACAACCTTTTTGTAAAAAAAAAAAAAAACAGAGTAATGTTCTACTTTAAAATCCCCAAGGTCCAGGAATATAAAATATCTCTAGAACCACTACAATAAAATACATCCCAAAAAACAGAAAGAGAGCTAAAATATCCGACCAACCAATATCAAATTTATATATTCAATCACAAAGGCGCATAAACTGGTGCGGAGAGGGTAAAGGTAGGCAAAATTTAAGAAAAAGTGAGTGGTGAAACTCAAACCTGGTATCAGCTAGTTCCAAAAGATATCCCTAACACTAAACGACTAAAATTCTTGGTTTAAAATAAAATTTTTTTTTACTGAAGAATAATTAGTTCATACTGAAAATGAAGAGCAAGTGAAAATCAAATCTGTTGGTCAGACAAGTTTATACACCATAGTCCATACATTATATAAAATATTTATGAATAATGGTCTCTTTAGTTTTAAGAAATCATATTCTATTTCTGTTTCGTCCTTCACAAAAACAGTGTGTTAGGATAGGCATAAATAAGCATTGATACTCATAAAATCACATCAAATGCGTTCAACAATGCAGAAACCAGGGGACACAAACATGCTGACAATTACAAAAAACTATGTACAAATCTTGGAAAACAGAACCATTTGGTTACAGAAAATTCATTTCATCTCTCCTTTTTCAAAAGTTTGCACAAAAACCACTATGATAAATAAATTAAAAAAAAAAAAACAAGAAAACATTCTCGTAACAAAAATAAAAAAGTTTTCTCAACCCATTGCCGAAATATTTTCTAACATTTTCTGAAAACCAAGAAAACTCTTCAATTCCACTCCAACACAACATCATCGGCGCCAAGGACACAGCACCTGAAGCTTTAAGAACACTTGTCCAAACTAAACATACACTAATAGAAAGAACCATTCTCTAATAAAATACAAACTAAACATACACTCAGAGAAAGAACAATTCTCTAACAAAATACACAAGTAAACCATCAAACTTCATTTTATTTCAAAGCAAATCTAAAACAAACCAAAAAGAGTTAAAAGACCGGGCCTACACAATAAGAAACAGGTAAAGCTAACACATATAACACTATATATAATAAGTTTTGAGAAATACCATCGAAATGGAACATAAATAAAGCCTAAGGTAACAGTAACAGTACAAGGTGAAGAAAAGGGATATATGAGACTGACCGACAGCGCCGCCCACAGCACCACCCATAGCGGCGCCAGCTACGACACGAGTGAGGCAACTGTCCCTTGCCATTTGAAGTCCGAGGTAGACACTAGAGAGGGTTTTGGGAGAAAATAACCTCTTAAAGGGAAAAACCAAACTCATGGGTTGCTTCTTTCTTTTATAATCCCTTGCTCCTTTTGTCAAAGGATGCGTCAAATTAAATTTTAGATTTCTCTTAATTTAGATTTAATTCTTCACCAAGTCTTAAAATTATTACTTTCAATTAACATTATTATGTATGATTAGACCTCACTTTTCTTCTTTAAATTTCTAATCAAAGCTAGGGATATTATCACTAAAATTAATAAAATAATCCATATAATTATATTCACACGAAAATTCATGTTTTTTTATAATAATAAAATTATTATTGATATTTTATGGTACAATCGGAAATATAAATATTATCCGTATTTTTTAAATATTTATATGTAAAGTAAATTTTGATTCAAGTTAAATATAACTTTACAAATACGAATGAAGAAATAAAAGAAGAAAAAAAATTAAGAGCAGTTTCATTTAACAAATTTTAAAATAGGGATTATTCTTAAAAACACACAATTATAAAATAAATATGAATACTAAAAAATAATCCTCTCCAATATATAGATGGATAATGTAAGACCTGTTTATTTTTCTGTGGTTTATCCTAAGCAGATGGGCCTAAAGGTTTATTCATTGGGTGCTAAGACCCATAAAGGAGCCAGGATTCCCCATTTTGCACTCACTTGCAAACTTTTCTTTTCTCAAACACTCTTTTCTCCTTGCAGAAGGCTCTGCTAGGGTTTAGTCCTGGGTTCTCGTCAAGTTAGCTCAAACTCGTCATCTTACTCCACGTAAGTCATTTTCAATTTGTACTCTTCCATTCAGTCTACTCTTCCACGATTTTCCAACTAGGGTTTTGTTAGGGTGAGCTCGTTTTAAAACTGTTTTATTGTTTTCAGCTCTTGAATTTGCTCTTAGAGCTACTTTGCTCAATTGTTGGGTGTCAGAGTCCCTTTTTCTAGCTATTTCCAGGTAAGGAAAGTTAGGGTTTAAGGTTATTTATGTTTTTCGTATGTTTTCTGAGTTTAAGTCATATGCTGGAGGTATGCTAATGGTTTGATTGCTTGGTATTGGTTAAAAGTGATTTGGTGTTGTTCCTGCATTTTTGCACGAGTGAACAGTGGTGAGCATTGGTTTTCTCGCCCAAGCAAGCGTGTCTCGCCTAGGCGAGATTAACAGAGGCTCGCCTAGGATCTGCTGCTCGAACTATTGCTTAGCTCACGAGTTTTCATTTTGAGCGAGGAGTGGTCTCGCTCAGGCGAGGAGGTCTCGCCTGAGCGAGAAATCGCAGAATCCATTATTCCCCTACTCGAGCCCTCGTTTAGGCGAGAAAGGGGCTCGCTTGAGTGAGATCTTCTGGCCTGAGCGAGACTGGGGCAGGTTTTGGTACTATTGTTTGAATGGTTCACTGATGTGGTTGCTTGTTTGCTTGACCTAAATGCTTTATTAGAAAAGGTTTGAGGGATGATGCCATGATTACTGTATGAGGTTGAGATGAAAATAAGATATTGCTTTATTGTGTATGAATTGGGAACTATAAGTTGTATGATTGGTTGTTTATATACAAATACATATCAACATGATATTAGTATTGATGGGAACTTTCTGATTGGTTGGTGAAACATGTACAAAGTCTGAGTAGGACGTAATTCCATGACTCTTGTAGCGATAGCTCATGGTGGTGCCTCACCTAATGGACGTAATCCCATGGACCCTCCTAGTGAGAGTCCCTAGTGGTGCCTCATCTATTGGACTTAAATCATGACAAACAAATTAATCCATAAAATAAATAAATGATAATTAAATTAATGTATAAATATTTATGGAGAATAAGGGAAACTAATTAATTCACGTGGAAACATAAAAAAGTAAATTCAAATCTTTGTATTAATAAAAATTGGAGAATTTCTTTCTCCACCTCCAAGATTTCTTTAGCACCTCTTATAATATTTTAAAACCCAAAAATACCCTTTAATTATTTAAGAAAAGTTATGCGGATCGCATCTCAAATTTATTTTTGAATGTCGACTTCCAATAAAAATGCTTCCGAATGTTGACATTTGATGAAAAATTTAAACTTTCGGTATACCGAAAGACGACTTCCAAATATATATATATATTATTTCATTTTTTTAATTTAAAGTCTATTAATTTTTCGTTTTATTTCTTTTTTAATATTTTAACTTAGATTTTGATATGTTAATTTATTTTTATAATATATATTAAAACATAAAAAATAAATGAAACAACAAATAACTAAAACTAAACTTTAAGTAAAATTATAAAAATTGAAATAGAATAAGAATAATATATATATATATATATATATATATATATATATATATATATTAATTATATATACTTTAAAAAAAAATCAAAATAAAAATAAAATAATAAAAATTAAAAAAAAAAAAAAAAAATATATATATATATATATATATATATATATATATATATATATTAATTGTATATACTTTAAAAAGAAATCAAGTTAAAAGTAAATTAAATTAAAAGAATAATTAAATTTTAAATTAAATATATTTTAAAACTTCATTTACTATTTATCTTTAATATATATTTTAAAAATAAAATAAAATATTAAAAAAAGTTATAATACTAGAAAATAAATGAAACTAAAATAAAACTTTAAATTAAAAAAATGAATATATATATATATATATATATATATATATGTTTTTTAATTTGAAGTTTAATTATTTTTTTTAATTTTATTTTTTTTATAAATATGTATGCAATTATTTTATTTATATAATTAAAATATTTTTTTCTATTTTATTTGAACTTTTTTTAATTTTATTTAAATTTATTTGTTTTAATTTTAATTATTTTTTCTTTACTTTTTTATCTTTAATTATATTTATTTATAATTTTTTAATTTAATTTCTTTTAATATAATGTGTTAAAAAATAAATGAAAGTAAAAAAAATTAAAAAAATAAACTTCATATTTAAAAAAACCAATATATATATATATATATATATATATATATATATATATATATATATATATATATATATATATATATATAATAATATATTTTTTT
>Ga0099822_1008709_pt1 | contig 12941 bp, 8 predicted proteins | sample CowpeawhiteBW_FD_76839 | JGI IMG/M metagenome (GOLD analysis project Ga0099822, IMG submission 76839) | Root nodule microbial communities of legume samples collected from California USA - Cow pea white BW | ecosystem: Host-associated > Plants > Roots > Nodule | place: USA: California | collected... | reverse complement strand
TATGACTTGGTTAAATGGTTGATAATGACTTGGCAATTGCTTGGGTTATGGGTTCAAGCCTTGGAGAACTTACATTACACTTTATAATTTTTGGTATTTTGGCTTTAGCTTGAATATGGAAAGATGGAAGAAAACTCTAAGTGAGTGGGTAGCCAAGGGAGGCTGGAAAGGCAGCCGTGAGTAATGGGACATTACATCCATAATCAATGCCACTTTCATTTTGGAATTTATCTCTTAGCTTTAGGTTCCTTTTAAAAGACAAAATCAGGTTAATAACTAAGGTTTTGGCAAGCTGGGAAAATATACCAGATAGAGAGAGCACGAAAAATATGAGAGTTGTGAGGTTTGAGTGGTAGTTGAAGTGCTGAATAGTGAGGAATCAAGGAAGGAGGGTGATCAAAGGAGAACTTCCCAAATTGTTCAAGTCTAAGCTAAAGGATCCAGGTTAGGGGAGTTTCGTGTTAAGTTGTGTAATTAGTATATTTATCTGATATATAATTATGCTGTGCATGAGTGTATTTTTGTTCACGTCATTTTTTTCTGGGTTTTTGGAATTTTCCAGAAACCGTCTGGCGGGAGATGAAGACCCATCAGGCGACTCATCTCTGTTAAGCCAATTTGTGGTCTCTGGGTAAGAACCGCCTGGCGGCAAGGTCCCGGCCGCCAGGCGATGCAAGGCTAAATCAATGTTCTGAGTTTCTTTTTGATGCACTGCCTGGCGGGGGGTGAATGACTGCCAGGCGACGTGAGTCAATTACATTCGTTTTTGGTATTTTGGGGTCGCTAGGGTGATTCTAATCAAATGAAAGTACTATCCCAGTTGTTGTGAGTGAAATGAGGTAAGGTCTTGTTCAAATTATGCGTGATTGAAAGGGGAAGTTATATGAATTTGCATGGATAGGAGTTAGGGTTTATGAGTTTGGGATGAAAGATTGGAATTATTGACATTGTGAATTGGGTTGCATGTTACGTGTGATATTGTACTAAGAACTGTTTGAGGTGCGAGAATTGATGAACTTGTTAAAATAAAGACGATGGAGAGTTTCTAGGTGCAGCAACGTTGGGAGTTTTCTAGAACTGCTATATGCCGCCTGGCGGTACCGAGACAGCCGCCAGGCACTATACCAAAAAATGGGGTTTTCGGATTTAGTGAAGAGGGAATTCGAGATGTTTATCTACCGTATATGAAGTAGAAGTTTAGTAGTTGGGAATATTATATTGGACGTATAGTTGTGAAAATGTGGTATCAATATTATGGAAGTGAAGGGTGATAGATAAGAGCGGAGTGACGTAGAGGTAATGTTGAAAAGGAAAGAATGATGGAGACGAACTATAAGAATTTTGATGTGAACAATGGCAGTGAGATTAATAGTAAAACCTCCGACTTTAAGTGTGTATGAATGAGCGAACAGAATAGATGAGAAGATACATACTCTTGTGAAAAGAAGATGGGAACCGAGTGTGGGGTGCCATAATGTGATTAGAGTTATGTTAAGTAGGAAGTTGCTAGGATCATCAAATTGTATTCACTAAAGAGAGGTAAGTCTACCCGTAATTTGCTAGCTGATCAATAAGTAAATAAGGAACTGTAGAATTTGAGGAAAACCAACAGTGTGTTGATACTGATACGTCGCCTGGCGACAAGCTACGTTTTGCCAAGCAAAAGCGTGATAACAGGGGGTATGTATTCTGAGGCGCCTGGCGGTAGGGGCCTTCCCGCCAGGCGGTTATGACGATAATACTGAATCATAGGCGCTGAGGCGCCTGGCGGTACGCGACACCCGCCAGGCGGTCTAGGAGCTGGCAGCGCCTGGTGGCACGTGTCCCCCGCCAGGCGATTTGTACTGCTGCAGCTTTGTGATTGTGTATTTGTGATCTACAAGGCATCTAGTGGTGCCTTAAAGGTGGGTTGCTGATGTTCCTTGAGTTGTGGCTCGGAACGTATCCCCTGAGTTGTGGCTCAGGATAGGGGTTAAGCATGTGGTATTCCTTGAGTTGTGGCTCAGAATGACATCTCTTGAGTTGTGGCTCGGGATGGCGGATGAACACGAGGAACCTTGGAGTTGTTGCTCGGGTTGGCGAGTGTTACCGGTGTGAGTGTGCTGGTTGTGGCCAGTACGGATGAGTTCAGATAGATTGCCCTCCTCAGTTGTTGGCTGACAAGTTTGGTAGTCTTGGGACGATATGGACTATGTTCGTATATGGGAACTCTAACTGGCGTTACGGGGTATGATCCGTAGCATGTATTCCCGCACGTGCTCTATCGGTTGTGGCCGATAGGTATGACAGCAAGTCACCTTGAAGTAATCCTTAGATGATGTAGAACACAAATGATCTGATTGGGGGTCAGATGCTAGGAATTAAACTATAGAATAATGTGGAAAATTCAAGTTATGTATGGTAATACGTGTGTATGTGAACATATACTTATCTGTAATATATATATGATATATCTGTTAAGCTCACCCTATCTGCGTGTGTTTGGCGATGATCGTGTACGCGGTACACGGGAGCAGATGTTGTTGATGCAGGTGGCTCAAGTGGAGCTTAGTCGCGGAGAGGGGTTCGACTTGGGGAATTTTATGTTTCTTTATTTTCTTTTGGAAACAATTGTAAACCCTGATGGGTAATTTTATAACATTGTTTCTTTAATTTTGGAACAGATGGATTATGAACTTTATTTGCTCATTTAATAAATTTTAAATTTTCCCGCGTTTTGGGAAAATGAGGTATTATTAAATGAGCTGTTATTTATTTCTTTCTTTTATTTATCTATAAATCCGTAATATCCTGACGGGATGTTACAATGAGCATGTTCAATGAGCCATAAATATTGCATTGAATATGAAACCAGTTGGTATAGGTGGTTGGTGGAGTGTACAAGTTGGGAGAGGTTCATTTTTTGTTGTGGTTGTGTAGACAGTAATGTGCGTTGGCTAGTTGAGTGCCTTTCAGGAGGTGAGTTATTGCTTCGTATGTATGGTGTATGGTTCACGGCTAACAACGTGTAGGTTATCATGTATGGTTAGGTTCCATGGTGAAGATGGAGGTTGGTGAGCTTTCATGGTCAAGATGGAGGTGCAAGAAGAACGAAGAAGCTGGATCTGGTTCCCTACCATCGTGCCACCAAGAAGAACAAAGAAGAAGTTGGAACCTATTAATGGATTTGGTTCTATTCACGAACAATAACTTGTATCTAGTTCCAATCTAATGTATCCAGTTCCACTACGAGAAGAAGAACAACTTGTATCTGGTTTCAATCTAGTGTATCTAGTTCCACTACGAGAAGAACAACAACTTGTATCTGGTTCCAATCCACTATATCCAATTCCGCTGCGAGAAGAAGAAGTTGGATTCGATTCTAGTCTCCATTGTATCCAATTCAAATATGATAAGAAGAAACTATATTTGATTCCAATTTACAGTGATTCGGTTCTATGCCACAAGAAGAACTTGGATATGATTCCATCATGATGGAATTGGGAATATTTTGCTTGCAACCGCTCCTCACCATGTTGTTTGTGCTGCAGGACATCTTATCATCGTGAGGAGGTCTTTGTTGATGCCATTCTCGGCGTTAAGGGCTCGTGGAGTACATCGTAGTAGGATAGGAGCTATTGGATGAGGTCATTTGTGCATGTGACATTCTAAGTGTACTCATGGAGCTCATTTAGTTGAGTTCGTGAGGTGGTGGTGTTGATGTCATGATTACTTGTCCACATGGTGGATCTGATTTCATGGTTTATGGAGGTGTTGGAGCTGACGTCCATCTGAACTCATGCAGGTCGTGGAACTTTTGTGGTGGTTCGTGGAGGTAGCCTCTTGCTTAATTAGTGTTGGTTTAATTTGTAGTTGTTTGTGAAGGTGATGCATCTTGGTGAAAGAGTGGTGTTAGAGATCATATTATCTGCCTCTGGTTTGTTGGTGCTTGATCTATGTTGGTGAGGTAACTATGTGTAGTTGGTGTCCCATAGGTTTTGTGTTATTATTCTTCCCACCCTACTGACTTGACTATTATAGCCTGAATGAGGTGTGTGATACTTGTTTGTTGCTTGAAATTAGAGGTGTTTTGTACTTTGTGCTTGTTTCGTGGTTCCCTTCTTTACAACATCGTTGTCTACAACTCTTCAAGAGGTAAGTGTTTTAATGTGAATTGAACTTTAACTAAATTTTGTTGTTTTTGAATGACAAAGTATGTATTATTTACACGATTGATTGAGTTGTATGAATGTGAAAAATAAAACTATTAATATAATTTTGGATTGTATTCTTTACAAAGCTTGACTAAGTTTTTTGCAAATGTAAATAAGTTTTTTAGTGATATAAAACGTTGTTAAAAGTATAATTGAATACCTTCACCTTTATGTAATATTGGTTATATTTTTTAAGGTCATTTAGTTGGAAGAAGAATTAGATATGTCATATTTGGATGTCGAATATCTAGTTGATGATGTTGTGGGTGTGGACTTTAATATAGTCACATACTTACACCACCAATTATAGTTAGACATAACACTAGTCGTAGTGACAATGTTATGCATTGTTGCACATGCGCTGAATATATATTCCAATTCAAGAAATAGTGTTAGGGAATTTGTGTCAGATAGAGACCGTCGTAGGGAACAATTGATATCTTATCTTGGGCATATTAATCGATGTCATGACATTATTCGAATGGGACCCAAGGCATTTAACTTATGTTAGTGGCTAAGGGCAATGGGTTAGTGAAGGATGCAATACGATCAATGTTGGAGGAATAAGTTGCTAAATTTTTACACATAATTGGTCATAATGTGAAGAATCGAAGTGTGGCATTTTTCTTCCATCGCTCTTGGTGCACTATTAGCAAACATTTTCACAATGTGTTGGATGCAATTTTAAGTTTGTAGTCTGATTTATTTTTTAATTCAACCCTCGAGGACGGTAATTCATCCATATTTGGTAAACAATACTCAATTTTTCCCATACTTTAAGATAATATAGTCACTATGTGTATTCTTATTTTTGCAAACCACACAAATGTTTAGCTCCTTTATTCACAATTGTCATGTATATTATATAGGATTGTTTAGGGGCGACTGATGAAACTTGTGTACGAGTAAGGGTCACAAGAAATGATGCTCCTAGGTTTGGAGGGAGAAAGGACTAGCCAACTCAAAATGTGTTTACTGCTTGTGATTTCAATATTAAATTTACATATGTTTTAGCTGGTTGGGAAGGGACAACATTTGATTCAAGAATTTTGAAAAATGCTCTTGTACGAGATGATCCCTTATTTATTCCCGAAGATTGGTGCATTATTTTATTATTTTATTTGTAGGTGGTGAGGCATTGATAAGTCCTATGTCGACAATATTATAGGAAAAATACTATCTTAGAGATGTTGGATTTATGTTGAAAAGAGTAGTAATGAATCCATATAAAGGTATCAGATGTCATCTTAAAGAGTTCACATGAAGAAGGCCATAAAATCCCCGCGAACTGTTTAACCACCATCATTCATCATTGAGAAATGTCATTGAAAGAACATTTGGTGTTTGAAAAAATATTCCCAATAATAGCAAGTGGAAGTGAACCTCATTATTGTTTAGATACCATGACAAACATAGTTTTAGGATGTTACATCCTTCACAACTTCCTATGCGGTGTGAACAATGATGACAAGTTAATTGACGAGGTTGATCGAGAATTGATGGAAGAATAGGACGGCACCACAGTTACTCAAGTACATGAAGATGATTATAGGCTTGGTTGTAATATTAGAGATCATATAGTAGATGAGATGTGTTGAGATTATGAAAACTCTTAGATTGATGTTATTAATTGTGCTATGTAACTATTTCATCGTTAATGAAAATGTTTGCTTTTGTGTATTAAATGATTTACTATAATGTCTTAAGTTTACTTTTCATTAGGTTTGACATGAACTCTAGAAAGGGAGTTGGCACGGGCTCTTCTGCCAGGCTCCGAGAGTTTACAGAAGAGATGGACGAACGACTTCTTAATGCGAGGATAAAAGAAAATCGTATTAAAAACATGGTTGATGGCATTTGGATAACCCAGACATATAGTAATATAGTAAACAATCTTCATCAATTGGGGTATGTTGGAGTAATGAAAAACAATGTCAAAATTAGGAAAAATGTTTTGAAAGAGAAGTGGAACAAGGTTCATGATTTGTTCAGTTCACTTAGTCAGTTTGCATGGAATGCAATATCCCTGCGATTCGAGGTCAATGATAAAGTTTGGGTCAACCTCATAAAGGTAAATAAGAGTGATTAATCATTGGGTGTTGTAAATACTTTTATTCTGATTCCATCCGTTGACTTATATTTCGAGTAAAGCCTAATGCGTGTAAATAGAGGGCTACTATTATTCACCAATACAATTTGATGGAGAACTTATGGGCGGTTGATCGAGCTACATGTGGTGGAGTGCGAACAACACACCAAGCATGACATTTGTGCCAACAACAATGTTTGGAGGTTAATCTAAGGCTTTGTTCACTTGGGTAGATGGGTTTGAGGGAGAGGGAGAGGATGGGTTTGAGTGAATTTGAGAGTGAAATGTATGTTGTTGTTTTTTTAAGGAATTTAGAAGTGATTATGAGTAAATTTAAATGTAAAATTTATGAGAGTTTGTGACTGATTTGATTGATGTGATAGATAACAAAAATGTTTTAATATATTTAAAAGAGAAATTACCATTTTGCCCTTTATGTGATAAATAATATAAATTAGTATTTGTATAAGTTTTAATCAATTTTTTATTTTTTTATTTAATACTACACTTTAAATAAATAATTTACAAAATTTAATAAAATAAATTAATTATTTTCATTGAAATAAATTTTACCAAGCATGGAGGCAGGAGTATGGATCAGATCCACAAAGAAGGGATCAATTCCACTTTCCCAATTGCTAGAAAAGGCAGTGAAGTCCAACAAAGAGGAAATTCGTTCCAAAGCTTGAGGGATCGGATCTGGACGTTTGGGATCGGTTCCAAGGTTCAAGGGATCCGTTCTAAGCTTCAAGATGCATGAAAAATGAATGGGATCGGTTACAGGCCACCATAGATCGATCCACTGCACTAAAATTTCTCACACAGTCGCCGCTGAAGCTTAACAACGTAGGTGCTATACGTGACAATGGATAAAAAGGTCATTTGTTGTAGGAATCCTTCAAATCCGACCTGCACAAGCGAGATAAAAAAATCATCTATCCCCCAAATCACTGCAAACACTTGCCCATATATCATCTAAAACGAACATCATTCTTCCCTACTGATCCATCCTTTCATTTACGTTGAAATAGAAAATCCTCTAAAGCGAACATGGCCTAAACGATCGAATGGAGTACGTCCCAGAGTCCCCTATGTTTGAAGGACCTTATATTGATCTGACTCCACCTTCCCCACCTCATAGGGATGAGTACAATCCTGGTCTGACACAATTTGTGCCATTTGTCCCATCCAGTGGGACGTTAGGATCATGAGGTTCAAAACTCAAAGCCCCTATGGTAGATGTTATGGACTCATAGTTTGAGAATCTCACTACAAAACTTGACGACTTCATGGACGTTATGGGATCAGGTAACTCTCATTTCAAGAAAATATCATCCATTGCGGAATGACAAGTGGTTGCCTGATATTTTTAGTGAGCAAGTGAGAATGATGCAAAAAAATGCAACTTTCTGGTACTCAAGATCGACATATGAGAACTGTTATCTGACATGAACATAAAGGAGGAAATTGTTATAGAAATGTGTTATGATTTCCTATACACAAACCAAGACAACCTTGAGTTGTACCATCAAAATTCATATTAAACCGATTAACATATTGTGGAACTATTAACAGAAATCATTTTTCTTTGTCGAGTATGATGGTAAGCAAGTCGTTCTGTTTTTAAAATATAGTCTATTGTGGTATAAAATAATTTGGTCATGTTTTAATAGATTTAACAACAAGAACATTTCAACTATTTTAATTATATTTAGGTTAAAATACCTTTTTGGTCCCAATTTTTGTCAAGTTTTATTAAATAAGTCCTAATTTTGGTTTTGTGTTCAAATAGGTCCCAATTTTCGTTAATTTTGTTCAATTTGGTCTTTTTTTGCTAACATCGTTTAAATCATTAACGCCATGAACAGTGATTGCCACGTGTCATTTCATGGTATTTTTGAATTTTTTTTTGAATTTTTTTTTGAATTTTTTTTTGAATTTTTTTTAAAATTTTTTTAATTTTTTTTTAAATGTACACGTGTCAACACAGTAGTGTGCCACGTGTCACTTCGTGATTTTTTTAAATTTTTTTATTTTTTCTTTAAAAATTCAAATGTCCACGTGTCAATCCAGTAGCGTGTCACGTGTCAAAGTCAATGTTCTATATTCAATTTGGTCCCTATATTTGTTATTTTTGTTCAATTTAGTCCCATTTTTTGTTAACATTAAGCAATTTGGTCTCTTTCCAAATTGAAACTAAATTTAATTTTTATATTAAAATTCATATTTTTTATTAAATATTTTTATACAATATATTAAAATTCACATAATTATAACTTTGATATAAAAATTAAATTTGATCACATCTTCGATAGGGACTAAATTAGTTAATGTTAACAAAAATTGAGACTAAATTGAACAAAAATAACAAATATAGGGACCAAATTGAATATAGAACATTGACTTTGACACGTGACACGCTACTGAGTTGATATGTGGACATTTAAAAAAAATAAAAAAATTCAAAAAAAAATTCAAAAAAAATTCAAAAAAAACCACGAAGTGACACGTGGCACGCTACTGGGTTAACACGTTGTACATTTAAAAAAAATTTTAAGAAAATCAAAAAAAAGTCAAAAAAAAAAATCAAAAAAACCACGAAGTGACACGTGGCAGTCACTGTTCATAGTTCTTAATGATTTAAACGGTGTTAGCAAAAAAGGACCTAATTGAACAAAATTGACGAAAATTAGGACCTATTTGAACACAAAACCAAAATTAGAACTTATTTGCAAAAACTTGACGAAAATTGAGACCAAAAAAGTATTTTAATCTTATATTTAATACTATTATTTTATATTTAAACATGATGGTTATCTAAATAAAAATGGCTGAAATAATTTAGAAAACTCATCACTATATTTTTGAAATAATCAATATTTAATAAATTTAATTTTCATAATTATTATGAAATTAAATAATTTTATGAGTATTTAAATAGAGAGACAATAACATCTTTCCTTCAATATGTGTTTGTGTTACAAATTTGAAAATAGTTAGTTATACAGTTTATGAGAATCTCTCGGCCTTTTCTTGAAATTGTGATAGATTTTAGCTAAACCAAATGGATACATTTAAAACATCAATTTATAAAGTACAAAATTGCAAAAGTAATTTTTCATTTGGTGTCTAATTTTGATTAAAATTTGTTTTTTATTTATTTCTATGATTTAGATTATTTATTATATATGTCTATTAACAACAAGATAAAAAACATTAATACAACTGTGTTGCATTGAAGTAAAAATTAGAAAAACATCTTTTAAGATGTAACACTGAAGTCAAACCGGCTGCTACAGTAGCTATTTGTTGAGTTATTGTATGATGCCCAAAAAGATTTGAAGTAATTGCATTGACAAATGAGGAGCACACTTATTGTGCAGTGTTCATGGGACACTTGGTCAACGAAATAAAAACTGGCTAAATTTAATGCATCAAACAGTGTTTTCCAATTTTAATATTCTAGTGTCTTTTTACTCTCTTTTTTAACCAAAAAAAGATTTGTTAATATTATATATGTAATTAATTTAACTTATAATCTTTAATAGAATCTCATTTTAATAATAGTACTATTTATTTTTACTTAAAAATTAACATCATGTTTAAATAATTAAAATTTAATTTCACTGAAACCAAGTTTTACCATTTTTTTAGTATTTAAAATTTACTTTAGAATAAACATTGAATCTCGTCATAATTAGTCACAAAACTTATTTAAAATACAAGTTAATATACTTTCGCCCTTGCCAAGAACACAAATAGGTATCCATAGTTAAACGATCTTTTAGATTAAGATTTATCTGAGGATACATAGAATAAAGTTCAGTGTATTTTTGTGTACAGTTATATATAGTACTCATATTTGAATATAAAACCTCCAATGAACCACTTAAAATCCCACGATCAAACTCAAAGTTATAGTTATTATTCTTCTTCTTTTAGAGAGAGGGTGGCTACACTATATGTTCTTATTATTCTTCTTTAAACTTAAATTCACCTTACCAAAAATAAAAAATAAAATCAAAGCAAAATTGTATTGCAACGCATAAAAATTATTTAAAGTTTTAAAAAGTCAAATCACTTATTTTCTCAACAATTGCTAATCAAACTCGTGACTTTGATTCTGATACGACTTGTTAGGTATTTTAAGGAAGGAGATTTACTGGGAAGATATAACACCAATGAAACCTTAGCCCAACCACATAAAGCATTGACATCACTCGCAACCCAAAATCTTAAGGTAATGAGTTTATGAGTCTTCGTCTTTATATGATACTCTACTTTCCCATTTTTACCCAATGTGGGATTTAGACTCACACATGGATTCCCAACAATCTCCCCCTCAACGGTGAGTCCCTTCCACCACATTGATACATTTTCTCTCTAGCAGAAGCATTCGAGTACCCCTTCTCGTACCGCCGTTCTTCTTAATGGTACACACTTACCTAGAATCATTGTCATGAAGACTTTTGATATAAAGACCATAATCCACTCATTTGAGCCGGTCACCATAACCTGACTCTGATACCACTTGTCAGTATTGAGCGCTTACCACTAGACAAAAAACTATAGTCATTAGTCATGATACAATTCTTTTTACTTAAGAGTGTAACAGCCCAAGCGTCATGATTCTATTGTGACCCGACCCACATGGTCATTGTCATAGGACAATTGATGTCACCTACAACAATCTCTCCCTCAGCAATTGTCTTACTAGAAATCCCACTTTTGGATTGTGATTTGTCCCACCTGACCTCTGTCACGAGACAATCATGATTCACATTCACTAATTGAGTTTTATTCAATCGAAGTTTGATTTTCATAATACCGAGAAGTTGATTTTTCATTGAAATTTTAACTCACATTTTATATTTTATAGTTAATATCTGAGTTACGACACAAGAATCTTGAAATTATTTTAATAATTTAAATCATACGTGCATGCAAAGTAAAAATTATATGAAAGTAAACCCATCATCTATTTCCATTGATGTATGTTTTTATATTAGGAAGCAATTCTCACGTTAAGTATAAATTTTGTAATTGAGATTAACCTAAAATCTTTATTTCAAATTTGAATAACGGAGACTGTGTGCTCATTTTCCAAACAGTTAAAATCAATTCCTTTTATCATATACATCACACCTTTGAATGTAAAATGAGCACCTAAAATTAATTTAAGTATATTGTTTATACCTAACTTTATTCTAAGATTTTGGGACTAATTTATTCTCTCAAAACCATTTTATGAGCTTAATTAAGCTTTATATAATGCTCAAGTTTTAAACAATTTTTTTTTTCTCATACATCTCCTCTCATCTACAACGAAAATTTGGGTTGAATACTTTGGTAGTATAAATTTGATACTATTTTAAAAATAGCGGAGGGAACACGATTGTCCTTAATTTAAAGCTATTGAAATCACTTCAATCAAAAACTCATAATAACTGATACTAATTGGAATAACCTACTTAAAGTGCTCTTAAAAGCACACAGGTAGCCACTATAAACAGACATATTCCACCGAATCCATGTTCATCCTTAAATATGGTAAGTAACATGATTAGCTTCAAGAAAAAAAAAAACTACTCTTCAACATCGTGTCACAATCATGTCCCTGTTTTTCTGTAACACGATGATTGAAGGCCAACGCTCCCAGTTCTGAATATTTTTTATTTTTTTTATTTATTTCTATATTATATTTTCAAAATATATTTTATATATTAATTTTGATAGTTTAAAATATATTAAAATTAGTATTTTTTTAAATACAAAGAAAAATAACAGAAAATATTCCACCGAAAATTAAAATTTAAAATACGGCTATAGCGTAACAGAGTGTTTCCATTACGTTAATTAATGGCACCAGAATTTCTGGGCATTAAAGTTTTACGTATGTGATACTACTGAGTGCAGGAAGTTTGGGTCACTTTCTGAATTAATGACGAAAATGCATTGTTGATCACCGCCAGCAACACAATCCGAAAGGCTATAATTACGTATCTGTTTTTATTTATTGGGTCGGTAGAAAACAACACTAGAAGAAGTTCATCATGCATGTAAGTTGCATAAATGGCTAAGGTTTTCGACAAAAGAAACAAATGACTGAGGCTTTATAAGCCGCGAAGGTAGTTCCTCTCACTTTTAATTTTACATCAAATCACACAAAAACCAAAATCTCTGTTCTCCTTTTTCCCTCCAAAATGTTTGATCAAAATTGATTGCTACGTAGACAGACCTAACATGACGTTTCCCTCACAAAATTTTTCCAACCTTTCATTTCAGAAGCTAATTGTCTTCTTAATAAGTAGATTTTAACGTATATTAAAGGCTTAAATACTTTTTTGGTCTTCATTTTTGTAGTGTTTGTTGCAGATGGTCCTCATTTTGACAGAATGTTTAAAATGGTCCACATTTTTACCGAATGTTTAAAATAGTCCTCATTTTCGCAATTCGTGTTTTATTTAGTCCTTTTCTGTAACGCCGTTTAAATCATTAACGAAGCATTGTACAGGTGGCACAGTTTGTATTAGGGTGTGTGGTAATTAGATATTTGGGGATAAATAAGTGAGCTAGGGTTTTGGTAAGGAATGTTTGGGCAGTTGGTGAGTTTTGGCAATCTTGTTCCTCCATTCCCAATTGGTGTTGCTGCAATCTTC
>Ga0099822_1008705_pt1 | contig 12944 bp, 7 predicted proteins | sample CowpeawhiteBW_FD_76839 | JGI IMG/M metagenome (GOLD analysis project Ga0099822, IMG submission 76839) | Root nodule microbial communities of legume samples collected from California USA - Cow pea white BW | ecosystem: Host-associated > Plants > Roots > Nodule | place: USA: California | collected... | reverse complement strand
TTATATATATATATATATATATATATATATATATATATATATATATATATATTAAACATTGTGTATGTATTTTCTAAACATTTATAAGTTATTTAAATTTTAAAAGTAGATAGAATTGAAAAAAAATGATAAAATAATTTTTGTTATTGAAATAAAAAATATATTTTAAGTTAATAATTCTTTTATTATAGATAATTATTTAAATTTGAAAAATTAGTTACTAAAATAATAAAAAAAAGTATATTATTCTTTTATAGTAATGAATATTTATTTGAATTCAAAAAAGTAGTTATTAAAATAATGAAATTAAAAAATAGCTTTTATATGAATAACTACTTAAATTTAAAAAGTATTAAATAAGAAGATAAAATTAGAGAAAAAAAAAAGATACCGAAAAGGTGTATCTTTTTATATATAATTAATAATAACACATGTGGTGTTGCATGTGTCTAAATTTTTAAGTTTTAAGAGAAAAATATCGAAAGTAATAGTAAAAAATACATGAGTATTATTGTAGAAATTACAAATATGAAATTATGAAATCTATATATATATATATATATAATATTAAAATTAGTTATCATGTTATCATTCTATAATTTACAATTTTGTGAGTTTTTTTTATGTGACCGTAATCTCAAATTTAACTATTTAATTATAACTATCATTATACTTTAAAAGTGACATTATTAGAAACTTCTCATATAACCTTTTTAGATGCATGAATGGTCCATCATATGTCTCTTGACGACTTCGAAATGCATGAATGGCATATGTCTCTTTGGAGTCTTGGATGCTAGAATATTTCAAGAAAACTAAGAAATATCCATTATCTAATAATTTAAAAAATTAAGAGCTTTTATCTCTGTTTCTTATTCTATTTTTTTAAGTCCGTCCTATTACATTTTAGACCTTCTTAGAATCAATATAATAATAATAATAATAATAATAATAATAATTTTAATTAATATTATTTACATTGTATATTATTTTTATTTACATATATAACATCTAAATATACCTTGATTTACATTAAAAATTATTTTTAATCAATAATAATAATAATAATTTAAACTGAACTTATTTAAATATATTCAATTAAGGGTGGTGTGGTTATGTCCAGTCAAATAATCATTTTTTTATACTTTTTTTACAACAAAATCTAAAGTGATAAAATGGTAACCGAAACTTATCGATAAAATTCATCCTTTTAAACATCACTTCTTCTTGTAGTGGAAAGATGAAAAAAAAACATGAGACATGGTAGCTTGTACGGCCAGCTTCGTAAAAGTTTATATGGATTGAAACAATGAGACAATGGTACAAGAAGTTTAATAAATTTATGAAAAACTCGGGATTTCACATATGTGAAGAAGACCATTGTTGTTACGTGAAGAAATATGTTAACAACTATATCATTCTTGTCTTGTATGTTGACGACATGTTGATTGTTGGTACTAATATGACAGAAATTGACAAGTTGAAGAAACAATTGTCAGAAAATTTTGAAATGAAGGATCTTGGTCCATCCAAGTAAATTCTTGGTATGAGAATTTCCAGGGATAAATCTAAAGGTATTCTGAACTTATCTCAGGAAAAATATATAGAAAAATTGCTTAGTAGGTTTAATGTTGGAAATGCTAAAACCAGGAATACACCTTTGGGGACTCACTTAAAGTTCTCAAAAAAGTAATCTTCTAAGACAGAGGAAGAAGAAAGTCACATGTCTAAAGTGTCATATGCATCTGCAGTAGGGAGCTTGATGTATGTTATGGTTTGCACCAAACCTGATATAGCACATGCAGTGGGAGTTGATAACATGTTTCTATCAAATCCCGGAAAGGAGCATTGGGAAGGCGTGAAGTGGATATTGAGATATTTGAAGGGCATTTCAAAGATGCATTTGTCTTTTAGAAGAAGTAATTTCACTTTACAGGAATTTTCTGATACAGATTTGGGAGGTGATTTGGATGATAGAAAGAGCACGATAGGTTACATTTTTACGTTGGGTTGCACAGTTATCAGTTGGAAGTCCAAACTTCAAGGAAGAGTCTCTCTTTCAACCACTGAAGCTGAGTATGTAGTTATCTCAAAAGCAGCTAAGGAGATGATATGGTTGAAGAACCTTCTACAAGAATTAGGAAAACAACAAGATGACTCTTCGTTGTTTAGTGTCATTTGTCTTGCTAAAAATCCAATTCTTCATTTCAGATGCAAGCACATTGAATTGAAGTATCATTTTATCAGAAACTTGATAAATGATGGGGACTTGTTTTTGTTGAAGATTCCAGGTGCAGAGAATCCAGCTGATATGTTGACCAAGACTGTCACAACAACTAAGTTGAGGCTTTGCATTGCCTCAACTGGCCTTCGAGAAAATTAATGATGAAGGCACTACACTAAGTGGTAATGTAAATCAAACCCCAAGTGGGAGAATTGTTAGTATTATGGTACTTGATTTAGTCCCTTAGAATTGTGAGATGTGGTTCTCTATTTTACTATATAAGAGATCCTATGTAAAGTTTTGAGATACACCAGAAATAAAAATACTTCTTAGTGTAGTCGTAGACGTAGGCATACACATTATACGCCGAACCACGTTAAATTCTCTGTGTTTATTTTTCTCTCATTTATTCTTTTTTTTATTGTCTTGTTCCTAACAGTAAGGTTGTGACATCACATCCCTTTAAAGTCTTACATTCTTCACTTGCATGCGAATGGATTCCACATCCCAAACTCATTTGTTCATCCTTCAGTTGTACGTAAGGAATGTATTCCACACGCTATTCTAAAGCCATTTTCATTTTCAGCATCAAAGAGATGAAGGAATGGTGGAGATGATTATACTCATGCACTACAAGCATTAGGTATAATGCACATTTATGCTAATAGTCAATGGTAACCATTATATTAATCACTATATTCGAAAATTTCACAAACTGAATCACTTTAATTTCTTTCTACATTTTAATGAGTATTTATTCGACCAGTTTTCACACACATCCTATTGTGTAGATAGTCTATAATATATGAGTGCACGATCTTTAAATCAATAAATTGATTTTCATTTTTTTTAAAATATATAGAAATCATCTTTTCAACATTTCAATATTAGATTTTTTTGTAAAAAGAGTTATAGAACTTGATAAGGTAATCACAACTTTAATTAATTAAATTGAACTTTTAAAGAAGAGAAAACACTTTTTCACGACTTTATTTAATTTAAAAAATAGTAAACATATATTTAAATTATAGTTGTTTTCTCATAACAATTAGTTCTTACTTTATATAAACAAATTAAAGTCGTGAAATTTAATTCGTTTTTTTTTCATTTAATTAGAAAAACAAAGCTGTGAAATAAAAATTACATTAAGTTTAAAAAAAAATATTTTACAAAAGATTCAAATAGTGACCAATTGTAGTGACTAATAATTATCAGTAACTATAGTGACTAATTTAGATACCAATTTACAAAATTAAAAATTATTGGTTACTAAAATAGTCACTATTATGAATAAAAAATTATAATTGGTCACTAAATTGGTTTTTAAAATTAACTACCATGGTTTTCACTGTCAAAGAAAATTAGTCAATTAGCTACCTAAGTTTTAGCTATCAAAATGACTTAGTTACGAATTTGGTCTCTAATTAATTAGTGACCAATTTAGCAACCAATTATAATTTTTAATTTATAACAGTGACTATTTTAATAATTAATAATTTTCAATTTTATAAATTGATATCTAAATGGATTATTATATAGTGACTAACTATTTTTTATTTCTAAAATTGGTTTTTAATCGAGGATTTTTTAGTAGTGTTAAAACACTGACATATTCAATGAACATAAAAGAAAAATCATTTGTGTTTTTTTTTAATTAAGTTATGGTCAATGGAACGGAAACAAAACATAATTTGAAAGAGATCGTGGACAACAATTATTTGAAGCATTTAGAATAATAGAAAGAAGATAATATTTAATCAAAAAAAGTTTAATGTAAAAGAAATATTTTGTATTACACGGCTAGCTAAATGCGTATCTATGGATTAATAAAGAAAACAGAAAAAAAGTACACCAGTAGGGGTGATAGAACAGAACAGTGACAAAATACCAACTTGCATCCCTAATTACTTAATCTAAATTAGGCTGCTAGAATTTGCAATAACATATACATTCTTAGAACAAAAATGTTTGAGATTCGATTGATAATTATTTCAAGCCTAAGTGGTAATTATTTCAAGCCTAAGTGGTATAAGTTGACCGGTGGATTGTGCTGGAAAATAAAAATTAGGGTTAAATATGTTTTAGTCTCTTAACTTTCAGTAAAAATTAAAATTAGTCTTGTTTTGAAATTTTGAACGAATTTAGTCTTTTATGTTTAGAAATGTGTGGATTTAGTCTTTTCTAACTAAATTTTGTTAAGTTTATTTGACATTTCAAATGCATTTCTTAGTTAACATTGAAGCGAAAATGAAAATATGTCAAATGTTGTAAACAACTAAAATACTATCATAAAACACATTTGAAATGTTAAATAAACTTAACAAAATTTGATTTAAATAGTCAAATTCATGTATTTTGAAAGTCGAAAACTAAATTAGACCAAAATTTTAAAAAAAAATTATAATTTCAATTTTTACTATATAAATTAATGATGCATAAAAATATATTTAACCCTAAAAATTACTTCGTAAACCATGTGCCGGTCTCTCTCTTGTGCAGGTGCCAAGAAAGTCCATCATCAAATTCAAGAACCACACTCATGCCATGGGAAGAACATAGTGCAAAAAGAAGGGAAGGAAAAACAACCTTGGGAGGATGTTGGAAATTCCACAGTAGGCTACAAAGAATGGAGCACAATACTCTAAGGATAAATGTTGAAATTAATAAATAAATAAATAAATTTAATTATACGACTAATGTGAAACATAATTATGAACTTAAATACAATTTAATGAACTAAAGGAAGGTTATTATAGGTAGTTTCATTTTAAAAAACTTATGTAACCGACTTGACGGAAGTTTCTCAATAAAAGAATTAAGATTTTTTCTTTAATAAAGTTTGAGAAAAGAAAGTTAAGAGATAAATTAGAAAAAAGAGATCAAGTTATTTTTTTTTTTTATTAGGTCTCTATTATAGTTTATATGAGAATAATAGATAGATTCTAAGATCCTTATTATAATAGAAGTATTCATGAAAATTGAATTGAATGCTACCCTCACCTTTCCCTGACGCGCACAATCTTGCTTCATTCACCACTGCCGTTAAATTGGACTTTTGGTTCGAGTGCTGTCATTCAAGGATTTTACGTGGGGTTAGGGTTTTATTCCCTTCTAGTTCAAATTAAACCCACTTAAGGGATACAAACATAATTGAATGCATGCATGTACGGATAAAGTATTTGGTCGGGTGATTCTTATGATAATTAATTATATGAAGGTGAATGAACTATCCACTCACTGTCATTTAAATGCCCAATCATGGTCTTTACATTCTAATAAATTGTATAAATTTATGAACTAATTGTCTAATAGATTTATAATCATGATCAAACTTCTATGTTTTAATTAATTAGATGATTCAATTTCAATTATAAATAATTGGTTTATGAATTAGTTGAATTTTATTATTATAAAATATTTCTAGATTATCCAAAGATCGATTTGTTTGTTCTTATAATCATTGTAGATAATTTTGTGTATATCATTAGTTTTATTAATATATTCAAAGGTATTAGGTAGTTCTATTTATATATATTTAAATTATCGTAATCTTATAATATTATTTGCATTATTATGTTTGAATATTAATATATCATTCGAAAGAGAACATTAGTACTCATAGAATGTTTATTTGTTGTTTGAATTTGTACGGCATTTTAATTTATGACTTAAAGCATTAATGTTAGACATATGTTAATTGTAATATTTGTTCTTGTATCTTTACATTCATATACTATGTACGTTTCAGTCTTTAATGAGTTAGATTTCTCTTACTAGAACAAAAAGTCCAATTTCACTTAGGTATGTTGGATCTTCATCTGATTTTTTAAGTTCAAAAACCAATTACTATTACTCATGCTAGTAGAAATGAAGAGAAAGCTCATTATAGGGCTTGAGAAATTTCAAATAGGCTTAGCTTGATGTTTATGTGAATGAGCATAGTAAGTAACATAAATTTGATCTTCCTAATACTGAGAATGTAAAATAATTTATAAAAATTGTGGAAACATGTTCCCAAACTGTTGACAAGTCCCTTGTTGGGACGTTAACGAGTACCTTAAACGTGCATGAAATTGTCATCGAGATGACAAATACTACAGCAAGACTTAAGTCTCTTGGAAGGGCAATGGATGAGAATTTTCTTGTGTAGTTCATTTTGAACTCGTTATCATCTAAGTATGATCCATTCCAAATGAACTACAATGCAATGAAACACAAATGGAATGTGCATGATTTGCACAGTATCTTAGTTCAGCAAGAAACTAGACTTAAGAATCTAGGAAGTTACTCCACTTATCATGTGAAAAATCAAGGATTAGAAAGAAAATTGATAAGAAACATGGAAAGAGAAAATGACCATTAAAGACTCTTGTTCCTCTACTAAAATAAAAAAGAAAGATGAAAAATGTCATTTCTCTGGAAATTTTAGACATTTCCAAAATAATTTCCTAAAACAAAAAGCTTGGTTCAAAAAGGTGACCATAATGCTTATGTATGTTTTAAATCAAACTTAACTAAAGATCCCTATTATACTGGTGGATTGATTTTGGATGTACAACTCATGTTTCTAATGTGATGCATGAATTCCTTTTAACATGAACCATAAACCTAAATGAAAAGTTCGTTTTCATAGGACCGCTTGATCCTTGACACTAAATTTCACTTAATTTTGATTGACACATTTTGATGTACCTAATATTACTAGGAATTTAGTTTCTTTACCTAAGTTTGATGTTGTTGGATACTCTTTTAAGTTTGAAAATGATTGTTTTGGTTTATATAAGTGTACTTGTACGATTGGATGTGATACACTTTATGATGATTTATATAAATTGAATATAGAAAATTTCTATGTTGAAACTCTTATGACCTTCTATCATATTGTTGGCACTAAACAACTTTGATGAATGAACAATAAGCTTACTTGTGACATAAACGTTTGTGACACATTTTCAAAGAAATGAAAACATTTTCAAAGAAATGATGCAAAGATTAGTAAAGAATGAAATGTTTACGGATTTAAATTTTACTAATCTAAATTTATGTGTGGATTGAATTAAATACAAGCAAACTGTAATGTCCTAGCCAGAAATTACTTATTTAAAATTAACATAGAGAAAATAATAATAATCTCACATTTATTATTAATGTACTTTCCCAAAAATGCGGGAAAATTTAAAACTTTATTTCAATGTGCCAAATATAAATTTGTACGACATTCAATTATTACAAATATAAATTGTTCATAACACTGTTTACAAAATAGCCCATAAAACATTATAAAACATCATTATGTAAAACTCCCTGGTTGGCCCCACCTTGACTCTACGCATCCACTCGCTCACTTGCAACAACATCTGCTCTCATGTAACAAGTTACATGATCATTGCTAAACACACACAGATAGGGTGAGCTCAAATAAAATAGAAATACGACATGAATTAATAAAACAATTCACAACCATGACTCTATTAACACCCCAATCATCAATCCTCAACTTCCAAACCTTTCGTTGGACGCCTCTTGATCCTACACTCTTTGATGATTACATTCATCGATCTTTGTTGCCACGAGTCTCTACTCGCGCCTCCGACTACAAGCCACCACCTAATAGTCCCCACGTGGGAATAAACTTGTTGCGACCACGATCCGCAACACCAAGTGGAGCTCCCCAATACGAACTGTAGTCCATATTTGTCCCAAGACTACCAAACTCGTCGGATAACACCGAGGAAGGCAATCTTCCGGAACCCATCTGTACGAGCCACGATCTCGCACACTCCACTAGACTTCCAAACCACCAGGCTACATCCTCGAGTGGCCACATGTTACCCTAATACAAGTTGCAACCGTAATTGGGCCCTCAACAAAGCATCACATCAAGACCTCCATCCAAAGTTGTGTAGAAATCCTCTTCGCGACCCAACTCTGCACTCAAAATCGTTTGGCGCCTCCTTCGCGTCGCTAGACGGGAACTAGGTTCCAGACCGTTGGGCAGCCATCTCACACTGCCAGGCGCCAAACGCCTTCTAAAACCTTTGCCAGTTTCCGTCTGCCTGGCGCACAACCCCTTCCGCCAGGCGCCACATGTCCACTATTTTCCTTGTTTTACCCCTCGTCGCCTAGCAGCTCAACCCGTGTCGCCAAGTGCCACACCAGTAACGTCACTACTACTGATTTTTAGTGTTTTAGGACGGGTTCCAATGAACCCCAAGCATCGATTATACAATAATGTTCAATCAATGCTTATCCAGTCATGATCTTATGACTTGAGCACAAATCACACACCCATGTTGCCAAATAAATGCACCTATATGATCATGCTAATTACTCAATTATTAATATACATAAAATACTCTCATTCTTTTTCCAATTGCAACATACCATACTGCATTTTTTACCAATATGATATATCCCACGTAATAACAGTAACCAAAATAGGCAGTTTATCGCATTATAATCATAAGACACTTTAATTTTTCATGCATTTGATTCCAATCAACCCACCCTTATACATACAATAATTTGACTTACTCACATGCTTTGAATACACACATCCTCTGTCAATTAACCCAATTCATGCACACAATCACTAGATAAACCCCAAAGAACGCAAATCACAGAATCAACTTAGAACGTCCCACTATCCTATTGTGTCGCTTGACGTGCAAATCTAGGTTCTACCCAGATTTTTCCCGCACTTGTCGTGACCCAAAACCCCCCAATCATAGTCCCAACATTCATCTTGACATAATTTAACATGCACACATCATATAGGGTTTATGCTTTGTTCATATTAACATCCTTTCCATAAAAATAACGCACCAATCATAGACATAGGTCATGCTTATTCATTCCCAACCCCAACATGAACCCTAATCCCCAAATTCATTCAAAGATTCACACAATCCTCATCAAATGGCACCTCAACCATTAAATCACAATGTCAAACATTGAATTACATAAAATAATACATATAAACATCGCAACACCACTGAAACCTAGGAAAATAGAAGAAACTAGGCAGGCCAGCTTGCTTCGCTTGGCGGTTCATATGAAAAACCTATAAATGGGTTATAGAACATGCGTTCTGCCAGGCAGTTCCTGGAAACTTCCAGAAACACGAATAGATTTCAGGATTTTCACCCAATGCAAGGATCACAATCATGTTTATTCAATCCATAAGCATATAATTCAAACATAGCACATAGGATAGCTCCCCTAACCTAGTTCCTTGTTCACAATTGACAAATCAAGCCTTCTTTATTGGTCTGCAATGGCTTCCTTTTGCCCCTCCCACCAATAACTTTCAAACCTTTCCACAATGCAGCTTTAACACTCTGGAAACCTTCTCCCCACAGCTCTGGCCTTTCACTTTCATGCCAAAAAGAATTTTAGCAAAAAGAAATTTATTTTGCATAGGCCAAGGCTCAAAAACACAACCATAACATCTCAAAGCAATTGCACAACCATCAAGCTAATTCTTGTTTCGTGATAATTCCTATACATCTAGGAATTTCTAACCACCCAACATGATTAAGCATGTAATAAAATAATACCATAAAAAATAATCACACAATTGGCATACCTAGGACCAAACCCAAGTCCTCTTAACATGCCTAAGTACTCTCAACCATTTGAGTTAATACTTTTTCACATCATGAAAGTTAGTATTAATTGTCATAAAGACTCTCACTACCCACATTTATTAAATAATCATTTATTTAATTATTTAAATTTAGTAACTAGGAATGTAAAAAATATTCGTATATGTAGATAAAATCCGCAACGGGTAAAAAATGAATATTATAAATTGATTTCGACAGGTAACATGTATGAGTATTTTTTTATACCCATATGTTAACAGGGCGGGTACGGGTATCATAATATCCGTACCCATGGATACTCGTACCCGCTAAACTATAATTTACCAAAATACCCTTATATATATATATATATATATATATATATATATATATATTAGTAAAGTGGGTTTGTTAATCCAAACACCAATTAAAAAACTTTTATTGTGTTGAATGTGATTTAATATTTACTTATGTACATTTATTTGGGCTTTGTTTGAAACTTATGATAGAGATGTATTGTATTTTATTTATTTATGGTTAAAATATTTTGTTAAATAATTTTATATTTGTTTTTGTAAATACTCGCGGATACACGTGGATATTTGCGAATATTAAAAAGACATATGGGTACTCACATAACAGATACCTACATTGTTGGAAGTCTCACATTGATTAGAGATAAGATAATTTTTCATGGTATATAAGTGAGTGCAAACTTCACCTTAGAAGCCTATTTTGTGGGGTTGAGTTAGGCTTAAAGTCTTGACTTCTTAACATGGTATCAAAGCCATAAGTTAAAAGCCTATCCTGGCGAGATTTGTGTTTGTTGGGAATATAGTTTCACTGGCTATCAAGTCGCTATTAGACCACCTATTAATGTCTACTCCCATGCACGAGATGTATATACCTTGGTGTAAGGGCGGTCTTGAAAGTCTCACATCAACTGTCAATTTCATAGTATATAAGTGAGAGCAAATCTCACCTTATAAGTCAATTTTGTGGTGTTGAGTTAGACTTAAAGTTCATATGTTAACACACACGGATATGAGGACGGGTATGGGACGAATATTTATTCAGTGAATAAGGTACCGAAGAACTACTACTCGTACCCTACTCACCTCATTGACATCCCTAATAGAAAGATTGAATCGACACATTTATGATTGAGTTACTCATTGAAGGTGAAAATAAATTACCTATCTTATGTTAATATATGACATATATATTTTAAAAAAAAGTTAGACTTAAATCTTTATAAACATGTATATTTCAACCATTTATATATTTATATATTAATATCATTTTATAAGAAGTTTTTTTTTTTTTCTTAAAAGTGTTCATTTAAAAACTCTTTCAAACCTATTTGTCAATATATATTGTAACATTTTTATATTTTACTATGTTAAATTTTTTATAATACGTGTAAATTATATTATTATCTTTCGTAATTATCAAACATGTTAACCTACATAAAAAAAATATAAGTTAGACTTAAATCTTTATAAAAATCTATATTTCAATCATTTATATATTAATATCATTTTATAAGAAGTTTTTTTTTTTCTTAAAAGTGTTCATTTAAAAACTCTTTCAAACCTAATTGTCAATATAAATTGTAATATTTTTATATTTTTACTATGTTAAATTTGTTATAATACGTGTAAATTATATTATTATCTTTCTTAATAATCAAACATGTTAACCTACATAAAAAAATATTAAAATTTATAAGACTTTAAAAGGTATTTTATATCTTGTTTAAGATTATGGTGAAGAAATAAGTTTTGAACTCATTTGATATCTATCGATCAAATGTAGAGATGACAAATAAACACGCTTCCGTGGGTATTGTCCGAATTCGTTCCCGTTTTGACTGGGAATTCTCACATTTATTGGGTATGGGTATGGGGAATCCCTGACTTTTTTAACTGGGTATGGGGGTGTACATATCCCCGCTATAATACCCGTCTCCGTTTAAATTATTAAAATATTCACAATTAATTAAGTAACCATATATATACTATTTTTTATTTCTTCTAATTATTTGGTTTATCATGAAACTCATTCGCATATCAATTATATTTTTCATCTTATCATAACCTTTATGTAATTATGTTAAAAAGATGTATGTCAATTAAAAATTTTTTATGTCTCACATTTGAATATTTCAATTATTTTTTAATATTTTTTATTTATTATATATTTTCCTTTCACATGAGAATGTTTAATACTCTCAATTTAAGTATTTAATAACACAAACCTTTCGTTTACTAGGTAATATAAAAAAAATCATTTACTTATTATTATTAGTTTTTGTTTCATTTGAAGAACTTTTTTTTTCGCTAAAACATTTTTTGTTAATTTTAAACCATTGAGTATATATGTTGATATTTGAAAAGTTTTCTTAGATCTCTAAGATATTTTTCTACTTATCATTATCCTTAATTATACATTTGTTTTCCTTTGTGCGATTTCTTTCAATAGTCTCTCAAATTGTTTGTAAACATTTATTAATTTTTTAATATTTTTATTTGTTATTTATTTTCATTGTGTAGAATACTATTTTGATATATTTTATCTAATTATTTTTTATTTTCTAATTCATTATCAATCATAATGTAATTTTTTTCACTATAATTGTATAAATAACTTTTATTTACTACAAAATAAAAATGTAATGTAATTGTCATGAATATTTTTTTATCACTATCCAACATAATTGAAGTTCAAAAGATACAAGATCTAAGTTAAAATTTTATTATTATGATTATTATTTGTTCTTTGTATCATTTTGATTAAGTAATGTATTATAACTTTTATTAGTGTATAAAAAAAAAGAGATTCATTAGAATTTAAAAGATTGAAGGAAACAAACATTTAAAATATATTTTAATTTGAATATTTGTTTTCCTTTTATATTTTATAAAAAATATTTTTTAATTTTATCAACTACGTTTCATTAATGTTTGTAAATTTAATCAATGCGTTGGTTCTCATGAAATTTTATTTAATATTATAATCTAAAATGTAAACAATTATAATTTATTTTAAACTTTTATTATGATTATTATTTGTTCTTTGTATCATTTTGATCAAATGATGTATTATAACTTTTATTAGTGTATAAAAAATAG
>Ga0099822_1008703_pt1 | contig 12946 bp, 8 predicted proteins | sample CowpeawhiteBW_FD_76839 | JGI IMG/M metagenome (GOLD analysis project Ga0099822, IMG submission 76839) | Root nodule microbial communities of legume samples collected from California USA - Cow pea white BW | ecosystem: Host-associated > Plants > Roots > Nodule | place: USA: California | collected... | reverse complement strand
TTTCCTTCATCAATGTAGGCTTCATTCCAATGGTAATGGCTTCAAGATAGTTCAAAAGAGCTTCATTCAATCTTCATCAAATCTTCAAGAAGCAAACCACCTTGGCTTCTCATGTCAACAAAGTCTTGTTGTTTTGTATCTTTGGTATGGATATATGTTGTGTGTAGTTCTTCTACATTGGACTGAAAGGGAAATGTTCTATTTTTTTTTTTTGCATTGGTTGTGATGAAGTATGGGTTAAAGTAAGGTTTCGTTTCCTTGAGAATGGTTAATCTTGATGAATTGAGTGAAAATTGTAATAGGATGATGCGATCCCAACAAGGCTTATAGCTTGGGCCAACGCCTAGGCCCAAATCATGCTCAAGGCCCAATCCATGGTCCACATGCATCTTAAGCCCAAAGCCCACCAAATGGCCCAATAAGAAAGAGCATTCTAAAGATGATCCAAATGGGCTTGCCTCAAAATGGAAAATCTTCTCATGGGCTTCAAATTGCACTTTTCATGGGCCAAAGAAGATGTGAAGATATGAAGAGATTTTATGATTGAGCATTAGAATAGCTTTTATTTTGGGCCAACTGTTAGGCCATGCTTTATTAAACTTGTTGATTAGCTTGCAAATTGGGCTAATTCAAGCCCAATTATGACTTGGCCAAGAATTTCTCTCCAAAGCCTCCTTCCACATGGTGCTAAGTGTGACAATGCATGAGACATGTGAAGGAGGACACTTGGCAAGAGATCCTAGCTCCTTTGCATCCAATGGTTCCATAAGCAACTTGGAGAGCAAGCCATACATTTGAATTTCATTTCCTTTCTCATTTTCATTGCATTAAGGAAGGCTCCTCTACTATAAATGAGAGCTTCCTATGCTTGTATTTGGTTACTTTGGATTGGTAATAGACTAAGTGTTGAGAGTACTCCACCTATTGCCTCTAAAGTCACTTTGCTAGACTAGTTTCTACCAAGAACTCCTATAGCCTCCTTCCCTAGAATAGATTTCTCTTCTAGGTTTCCTCTTCATTTCACCTTCCTTGCATCAAGAACCTCCAAACTTGAACCCACTCCTTCATTCTAGCTCCATTTCTGCTACAACCATGGCCTCTCTTCCCTCCAATTTTGTGCTCCATACCACATCATAGGATGAATTTTGTTCTACTATATGTATTCATTCATGGTGCTAATAGAGTTATTGTTTTTGCCGTCTTGCAAAATTTGGATAAAAGCAATAAATTATGTCCAGATCTTTTTTCTCTTGGAATCTGATTTTAAAGGAGAAGGAAGCCTTGGGATGGTAAATCGGTAAAATTCAATGATAGCTTGTTGTGTTAAAATATGTGGTCAAATGAAATGAGAATTACGGTTTAAGCATTATTGTCTTTTATTTGAATTGGGGTTGAGAATTGCCTTAAGCTAGTATTGGTCAATTAGATTAAAAAGGTATGAAGGTAAAGTTAAATGGATTATGGAGTGAAAATTTTATGCTAATGTTCTTGTGCAAAAATAAGTGCAGTATAAATTCATGATGTTTTAGTATTTGGTGGTTGGGTTAGTATTTTGGGTGAATTGGTGTGTTGGACGGTGAAGTATTTGCATGAAGTAGAAGATTGGGAAGTAAGGAATGGAATGCTATGAACTTTGATGCATTACAAATGTGTTTTGATGTTACTTGTGTTTAGGTGCCTTAAAAATGTCCAAATTATGTGTAATTACGCTGTTTTCATATTTTTAGGTATGTCTGCGCGTCGTCGGACGCTAAGCGCTAGTCTTGAGCGAATTTACAAGAGGTTTGATGCTAAGGGCTTATTTCTGGTCGTTGAGCATCCTGTTTTATGAGAGGTATGGTGCTTAGCGCTAGCTTTTAGCGCTGGGTGCTACTAATTTTTCTTGTCTGCACAATTTTCATAAAATTATGTTTCCTTGTTCCTTAACCGTCCAATTTAGCTGAAATTTTGGCAGATGGTTCAGAACATGTTGTTATTTAGTTTGCACTGTGTGATCTTAGTTTGGAGGCCTATAGTTGGAGTTCTATGTTACACATGATTACTGGTTTTTCATGATTGCATTGTGTTGATTTTGTTGTGATAAATTGTGATAGGCTTTGTTTGTAGTATATTGGATATTGTGTCTGATGATTGATGTGCCTGTGTGTGATAGTAAATTAGACATCGCTCACAAGAAATTAAAATCTGATTATAAAGAGTTACGAATTAAGTTTGAAAGTCTCTTGAAGAAGAAGAAATCTTAATAAATGTGCATCTTGAATTATTGAATGTGCATTTTGAAAATGTTATATGTTCGATTTAAATATTCTAGAAAAACAACTTGAAGATGCATTAGAAAATAAAAATTTTGAAAAAACTGTTTTTAGGAAAACTAGTCTAAACAGAAATAAGCATGCTTTTAATAACAAAAATAAATAAAAAGAACTCGTAAAGTATGGGTAGAAAAAAGGAATTGTTTATTCTATGAGTTCATGTGTTGCTTCTTGTTTTCATTGCATGAAAAATGCTCATACATCAAATAAGTGCAATATTAAACATTTTGATGTTTCCAGGGGAAGTATGCTTGGGTGCATATTGTTAAATAATTCTTTTTGTTTCGCTAACCCCAAGGACCCAAACAAGTTGTTGGGGACATAAAGAAATTGTTTCCTTATTTTGTAGATGACTTCTAAATCCAGAAAATCAATGTGGAACCTTGACTGTGGTTACTTAAGACACATGACTGGAGATAAGAAGAAGTTTAAGAATTTTAAAAGAAAGGAACAAGGATTTGTTACATATGGGGATAACAACAAGGGAAAGATACTTGGAATTAGTGATATTGGTGGAGGAGATACTTTAGAGATCAAGGATGTCCTATTTATTGAAGGGCTAAAGCACAATCTTCTCATTATAAGTCAACTATGCGATAAAGGACTTAAAGTCATCTTTGAAAGTGACTACTACACCATTCATCGAAAGGACTCTTAGGAAATCGCTCTAAAAGGTATGAGAAATAACAATATTTATTTAATAGATCATGATAATGCATCATCTAGCAATATAACATGTTTAGTTGCTAAAGAAGAAAATCCTTGGTTATGGCATAAATGAGCTACTCATATTCTCATGAAACATCTAATCAAGTTAGAACTCCTCAACAAAAATGGAGTTGTAGAAAGGAAAAATAGATCCTTAGAGGAACTAGCTAGAACAATGTTAAATGAATATAATGCTCCTAAATATTTTTGGGTTGATGTTGTGAGTACTGCTTGCTATGTTTTAAATAAAATGCTTATTAGGCCTATCTTGAAAATTACTCCTTATGAATTGTTTAAAGGTAGAAAGCCAAATGTTGCTTATTTAAAAATCTTTGGGTGCACATGTTTTGTATTAAATAATGAAAAACAAAATTTTAGGGAAATTTAACTCTAAAATAGATGAAGCTATTTTCTCAGGATATTCTCTTACTAGTAAAGCATATAGCCTATGATCACTCATCAAGTTCCAATCCCTTGAATCCTTAACAAGTGAAATCATGCATTAGTTTCAAGAGTCTTATATTACTAATGAACCAAGTTGTATTCCTAGATACGAGCATCCATTAGGTATTTAATTTCAAGTCTAGATTATAAAGATAATTTTCAACACCTCAAGAACCATAAATCAAGCATGTGAATAATCCACATCAAGCATGAAGCAAGGAAATCAAACATTAAGAATTTGGTTTCTTAGTTTTAACAACATAGTTTTGCACAAGAATTGAGTGTTTTACATCTAATCTCAACAAATAGAAATTGCTCTCCATGGTGGAGAACCTAGGGTTTTACAGAATTAAAGAATAAAGAAGAATTGGAACCATAAAGTAGAAGCAATCCCTCTCGCAAGGTTCTTGACAACTGTTTCATGCTCCAATTGCGCCTCTCATTCGTATCTTTGCTTGTTCTTGTCATTTTTGCCTAGTGAGCCACTAGCTCGCCTAGCGAGTCAACCTAGCGCCCAATGATGGTGTTTTGGCCTTCTAGGAGTGGTTTGAGGCAATATATACCTATAGGTGAGTCCTTTCTCAATGTTTGCAATGCTAGGGGCAATTCTGGTGCCCTCTAACATGGTATTTGTCTAAAAATCAATCTTTCTTTTCCAATCATGCTTCCTTGAGTTCCAACTTGTTTTTCTCCACCATTGCTTCCTATTGACTTATTTCAAACACTCATAATAGAGATTAGAATTAAAAAATATAAAATAACCTAAATAAAAAAATATTGCAAAAACAACATAAACTTTAGGATTAAACAAGATAAAAGCTATGGAGAAGTTAATTTTATTCACAAAACTTGACACCAATAAAAGGTAGAAAACAATGTTATCAAACTCCCCCACACTTTAAACCTTGCTTGTCTCAAGCAAGAGGTAATTAGGCTTAGGAAGACATCTACTTGACAAAGGTCGTAAATTTAGAAACAAGTTCACACATCAAACTCAGATAACATTCATGAATGCTCTCATTTCAACACCAATCCAAAGAAAATATGTGAAATCTTGCAAATCCCTAGCTATGTTCTCCACAATGTAAACATCACAAGAATGAATATACATGGTTTAAGAGAGATTAACAACTATGGAAAAATGTTACCTTGATCAACCCAAGAAATCAATCCTCACTTAGAAAAAGTGTTTCACTCAAGCACACTAGTGTATAAGGGTGTGCCATTCTCTCATGTACCACTAATTGCACACAATTTGACTTTGCTTTTCATTTCAAAAGCCAAGAGTTTTCAAAACATGCAAACACAACAAGGACTTTATTTTGTAATTTGTGACTAGAGTAGGAAGGAAAATAAATCAGTTTGGTAATCTTTACATTCTACTCTCTTATACTTGAAAACTAGAATACAACCAACAACATCTTGCAATCACATTATTCATCATTTTCTCTTTTTCTTTTTCTTTTATGACTAATATATTTACAAAATGCATCACATCCACCACAACCAATTCTAATGTATTCTTCATACTTCCCCACTTTTGATAACTACCCCCACACTTGAATCACATTAATATGACTATGTAATTTTCACTCTCGCACTCAATGTGAGGTGGTCAATTACTTGAAATAAGGCTTCAAGGTTCAAATATGAAGGAAATGTGCTTTTAATGCTCAAACAACTTGCACAAAGGTTCTAATCTATAAAAACATAGTTGGCTTTTTCTATTTAACTATGATGCAAGGAAAGAAAGAAAATGCCTTGTGTATATGTAAGCAAGCCAAAGAAGAACAACTAGCAATGAAAATAAAGCAATGTTAATTGTATGTCAATAATGGTAGCACTCGATAGATATAAACTCTAAGGCACAAAATCTCACTAGTTTAGTTCTTTGGTTTCCTAAGGTTTTCATACACCATGTCACAATCATTAACCGTAGTAAAAACATTAACAACATTCTTAGCATAAAAACATTAGTACAACTACAAGAATAAATTTTCACAAGACCGCGCCATACTCTCAATGCAACCCAAAATCAAATTGTTGCAACCGATATCGCGGTAGGACGACAAAAATAATTTAAAAGATACAGAGGAGTCGTCACCATAGTTTACTATGGAAAACTATATAAAAGCCTTAAAAAGAATAGTCTTCGAAACCAAATTTGGGTTCAGAAGTCGGTTACGTGTGGGGAAGGTATTAGCACCCCAGAATGTCTGTTCTAAGATGGTTCCCTTTAATTAAGTATCCAAGATAGAAGTATATTTTTAAAATATTTGTTGTTCCCCAAAAATTAAACAAAATAAATACATATACAAAACAATAAAGATAAAAAACAAATTTTTTTTTACCCGACAAGGATTGTACCTCGCTCCTACGTATTACTATTTGGAAAATCAGGGAGCATGTAGGTTTTTTGTAAAAGACTCTTTGAGATGATGAGTTAAAATTTAAAATTTTAATATTTTTAATTATTAAGGAAATTCTAGATTCAACATGATAAAAATCTTAGTTATCAAGCAAATTCGAGACTTGATGTAAGGTCCACTTATTATTCTGCCCTAATGTTTAAGGACTGCCCCCAATTAGTTAGGCCTAGGGCTGGCCCATGGGGTGTCCAAAACCCCTAGAGCAACCTAACTCACTCATTCTTCTGCTTTCCAGAAATGAACCAACTTCCTTTCCGTCTCTTTTCTCTCAAATGGTGGTTTGGAGCTCACTCATACTCAAATTAGCTCAACCATTTTTCTGCTCCACGTAAGTTGCTTGTCGCTCATGTTCGTCCATTCCTAGCTTGTTTTTGGTGTTCCCCTGAGGTTCATCTTGATGACCTCGTTTCCATTCTGTTCCGTTGTTTTTTAGCTCTCGAATATACTCCTAGAGTTGTTGTGCTCAACTGTTGGGTGTTTGAGTCCTTGGCTAGCCTTTTTCTAGGTAAGGGAAGCTAGTGTTCATCATATTTGCTGATTGTTTGTATACTTTTGACTTTCCTCGAGTTTGTATGACTTGTATGCTATTGTGGTCATATGGAATGCTTCGTTCTGTGTTTTGAGTATGTATGTATGTATGGCTAATACAGGTACGAATAGTGGCGAGAACTGCTATTCTCGTCCAACCGAGTTTGTCTTGCCTAGGCGAGAATAGTAGAGGCTGGCCCGGATTCCTACTCGAGCTCTCGCTCAGGCGAAGAGCTCTCGTTTTGAGTGAGGTGTCATCTCGCTCAAGCGAGAAGGGCTCGCCTAAGCGAGAACGCGTGAGAGTCTGTTTGTGTTTCGCTCGGTTGCAGCTCGAGCGAGAAACCCTTCCTTTGAGCGAAGAGCAGACTCGCTCAGGCGAGGAGGCCTCGCCCAAGTGAGAGCTCCCAAACACTACAGTACTCTCTATTGGCAGTCTCGCCTAAGCGAGGACCTGCAGCTTGAGCGAAAGACCTCTTTCGCCTTATCAAAGATCCCTTAGCTTAAGCGAGACTGGTATAGGGATTTTAGTTCTTTTCCATGTTTTTCGTTGTTGGTTGTATGATTTGGTTGGAATACTCTATTTAAAGTATGAAGTATATGAATATGCATGAAATCTCTTATTGTAGGGGCTGGATTGATGACTTTGGCATGATCTTGGCATGTAACATGAATGGGATGGTTGGTTATAAATGTTGATATGGAATTGGCATGTATAATGACTTTATGTTGGTTGGAGAAACATGATTTTGGTGTGGTCAGGACATAATTCCATGAATCTCTAGGTGAGATCTCATGGTGGTGCCTCATTGGTCAATATGTAATTCCATGAAGGTTTCATGGTGGTGTCTCATTGGTCAGGACGTAATTCCATGACCCTTGTTAGTGGGAGCTCATGGTGCTGCCTCATGCTTAGGACATAATTCCACGAAGTTCGTGGTGGTGCCTCATTATATAATTTAGTAAGGATTCAAGTAAGAATTGCATCCTGACACTCTAAAGAGTTAGTGAGTCTCACGTAGAGCGTACTGACTCAAGTGGTGTGAGTAGTAGGAGGCCCTAGTCTTTGGCAGGATAATGGCCTTAGATGTTTGAAGACTAACCTTGTGAGTGGTAGGGTGAAACTCATTGGCAATTGGCTCTGTAGAGTAGTAGAGGCTACCACAGGTGCAAGCATCCGGTGAATCCGACTAATTATATGTATCCGGATAATTGTGTCTTGAGTCAAAGTTTTTTGGTTTCGAGTCTTCACATGCTTAGTTGATGTATGTATCTTTGGCTGTAAAATGGTATGCAATGGTATGATAAAACGTTTTTCTACTCTAGCTTACCCTTTCTGCTTGTTTGTATGTTCTGTGGGTGGTTTTCTCTTTTTGTGATGATCATCAATTTATGGATGGGAGTAGATGCGAGAACTCCTCGTGGTCAACAGGGTGATGGAGATTTCGCTGCATAGCTTATCGTGGGTTGGACCCCACTTCTTCTGGATTCTCTTTTAGGGTTGTAGCCCATGTATTTCATTGTCCTTTAAGCACTTACTTTAATACTGTTAAACTTCTTTCTTCATCTTGTTATTGGTATTGTGGTGAGCCTCAGTTTTTCATTCTAAGTATTCTTGGACAACTGTAAGGAGTAGCGTTTATACTCCATGACTTGTCCTTTTATTATTCACCGTAATGTTTCATTTAATTACGTTATTATTTAAATGGGACGTTACACATGACATGATATTCGATAATTATATAAAAAGAAATATAATTTATAATTTTTATTTTTATTTTTATTTTTATTTTTTAAAATAAGAGAATTGAGAGTCTATGAAGGAGTATTTTAATTATCAAGCAAATCTAAGACTTGACATGATATTCAATAAAGAAATACAATTTATAATTTAGAATTTTTATTTTATTTATTTTATTTTTTTATTTCTTAAAAAAAAGAGAATTAAATGCCTACAAAGGAGTATTTTCATGTGGATTAATCACTCAAATTGAGACGTTCATTCAAAATCAGAGTGGTTGCTACAATTGAACATTAAGCTTGAATTAACACATATCAATCATGAATCCAAACCTAAAGTCACCTAACATCCGAATCTTAAACACATTTAGCCATATAATGGATCAATCAATCATACACTTGATATTATTATAGAGTAACAGAGCCAACATGCACAACCTATTAATTTTATTATGCTCACCAATACATGAATAACATCAGGAGCAAAAAGGAACTTATCTTTCAAGGCCACGAACAAAGCAAATTCGACTGAGGGGATAGTGAGGTGATCCCCCTCTTGCATGTGTGCTCTGGTAATAAAAAAAGAAGAAAAGTGTTGAATTTTTTCTATGTCTTGCACTAGAGAAACTTTGCGCTTATATAGACCTCTTGTGCCATAATTGAAATCCTAGTCTTTAATTATAATGAGATATATGAGGAAGGAATTGGTCCCGATGAAACTTTTATAGAAAATAAATCGTCGCATAATATCCAAGGTATTGATTATAATTATTTAAAAAATTGCCTCTAATTATTAGAATCCTATATTTTCCTTAACTGAAAATCCTGATGCAACACATTATGTGAATTAAATCATAACATAACATCAATATATTGATTCTAATTATTTACCAAGAATATTTGCTTCTAATTATTAAAAATTATATCTTCCTCTGACTGGAAAAAAAATCCCAATGAGACACATCACATAAGCATTAAATCAATATATTGATTGTAATTATTAAGAAGAATATTGCTTCTAATAATTAAAATTATACCCTTCTTTTAGAGATTTTAAAATATCCTTTGCTGACCTATCATGTGAGAAGTGTAAATAGCAAAAAGTGGGAAGATATATATAAAATATTTGGGCTCATGGAAAGAGTGTGACAATTAGAAACAAATTGGTTCTTCCTTCTTTTTCTCTCTTTTTTTTTTCTTATTTTTCATGCTAGAATTAAAGTTTCAAAATCTAAAAAACTTATTTCACCTCTTTTTTCTTACCTACAATCAGTTAAAAAATATTTTTTATTTTATTTTAAAAAAATAATGCATTCACTCGGACGAAATTAGGTGTTGACACAAATTATGAGCAAACATAAATGGTTATCCTTAAAGTCATGCAAACTCACTCAAAGTCATAAAACTAATGCATTCATATTTGTCAGACCAGCGAAGTCACACTTTTGATTATTAAAAGAAGGAAATGAAAATAGAAAGGGAAAGAAAGCAAACTCTTTTTGGGTGGACTAGCTTGCTGCTCAAATTCCTAGACTCTTTGTGCATTCTTCTTCATCAACACTATACCAATCACTCACAATAATACCAAGAAAGTCGAACAAGCATGTTAGCCCAATTTTTATAGAAACCAAGATTTGAGAATTGTAAAAGAAAATATCATAAAATCAACAAAGAGGAGTAAAAAAAGAAGCAAAGAAATGAATTGCAAAACATACGCAGAGCAAATCCAATATGTAGAATAATGAAAACAGATTTTTCAAACAACCTCACTCAGACTCCTCTTATTGCAAGATTATTAGTACTATCCTAACGTGATGAATACTACTCATATTCCTCTAGTTGCGCCTATCTAAGCTTGACACACCTTATCCAATCCTTTTCGTAAGCAAAGATCAAAACTTGAATTAAGAATCTAAGTTGTGAAAGCCAAATACACAATCTTATCCCTGGAGACTTATGCTATCTGCTTTTATTTGGTTAGGTAGGCTGCTGAAATCCCATTCCTAGAACCTTCCAACAACTAGATCACGCTTAAAGGCATACCCCACGATAAGCATTAAGCACAAACCAAATTGGTGGAGAGCATAAACATCTATGGCAAATTGAATAAAAGAAAACACAAGAAAAGAAAACAACATAACAAAGTCTAAAAAAGTCACAAATGCTGAAATTGCCATGTGTTAGAACATAAGTCCTCGACAACAATGCCAAAAACTTGTTAGTAAAAAACCAGCACGGCATGTGCATCGGTTGCACATAGCAAGTAATAAGTATTTTATCGTTCTCTCCCAAGGGACTTGTACAACGCATGAAAACTCTCGCAATTCACCACTCAATTAGACACAAAGTTCATAAAAACACTAAGAAACCTTTTTTCTATTTTATCAAACAGTTGGTGTGCAACAAGAAATTGACATAGTGTATTTACACTTTCTCAAGATTAGACTTCAACCACTTCATTCTCATGCATTCTAAATTATCTCAATTCCATATTCATGTTAAAATCAAATCACAAGATACTCCAATCCTATTGCTAAATCAAGTTCTAATCAAGTTCCAATCCCTTGAATCCTCAACAAGTGAAATCAGACATTAGTTTCAAGAGTCTAAGATTACTAATGAACCAAGTTATATTCCTAGATACAAGCATCCATTAGGTATTCAATTTCAAGTCTAGATTCTAAAGATATTTTCCAACCGCTCAAGAATCATAAATAAAGCATGAAAACAATCCACATCAAGCATGAAGCATGGAAATCAAACACTAACTTGAATTGGAAAAGCATATATATTTTAACAACATAGTTTTACACAAGAATTCAGTGTTTTACATCTAATTTCAACAAATAGAAATTACTTTCCATGATGGAAAAACTAGAGTTTTACAAAATTAAAGAATAGAGAAGAAATTGGAACCATGAAGTAGAAGCAATCATTCTCCCAAGGTTCTTGACAACTGCTTCATGCTCCAATTGTACATCTCTACCTCCAATTTCGTAGCTCATCATCCTCTCCAACCCAAAAGGGGTAAAACCTCCATGGATGAAGATGGAGACCCAAGAAGGAGAAGGAACAGTTTGCCAACACTCCTAGTAGCCTCCAAGAGCCTTTCCCAAGGACCAAGGGTGTTTCGTGAAAAATGAGGAATAATCTAAAACTTTCGTAGAAACATGATTAAATAACCTTATTCGCGTATCAAGGTCGATATTCTTGCCCAATGGCTTCATTCTCACCCAACGTGGCCTAAAATCGACGCTCTTTGACTTGTAACTCACTACGCAACTAATATTTTCGCCCCGCGACTCGAATACTTCAGTTTTGTGTTGTCAATTTTTCCCAACAAGTCAACCTGGCGCCCAATGGTGGTTTGTTGGCCTTTCGGGGGTCGTCCAAGAGAGTATATACCTATAGCTGAGTCCTTTCTCCATGTTTGTAGTGGTAGGCGCAGTTTTGGTGCCCCCTAACATGGTAGTCTAAAAATCAATCTTTCTCGTTCAATCATGCTTCCTTGAGTTCCAGCTTGTTTTCCTTCTTCAGAATTGCTTCCTATTGACTTATTTCACATACTCATAATAGATATTAGAAATAAAAAGGCATAAAACAACTAAAATACAAAACAATGCAAAAATAACATAAACTTGAGGATTAAACAAGATAAAAGCTATGGAGAAGTTGATTTTATTCACAAAACTTAACACCAATATAAGGTAGAAAACAATGTTATCAGGAACTAATTCTAAGAGATGAATCACATCAAGTAATTGGAACAAAATTGGTGTTCAGAAACAAGTTCGATGAAGATGGCAACATTACCAAGAATAAAGCTAGGTTTGGGGCAAAAGGATACAAACAAGAAGGTATATACTATGATGAAACATATGCTCCAATTGCGAGGTTAGAGGCCAGATGCCTACTTCTTGCCTATGCATCTCTTATGAAATTTAAATTGTATCAAATGGATGTTGAGAATGGTTTTATAAAAGAAGATGTGTATGTTGAACAACCTATTGGATTTGACGATTATAAATTTCCAAATAACATCTATAAGTTTAAGAAAGCACTTTATGGATTGAAACAAACACCTAGATCTTTGTATGAATGATTAAGCACATTTTTGTTAGAAAATAATTTTGAAAGACGAAACATTGATTCATTTTTATTTATTGAAAGAGTAGGTGAACACATTTTACTTGTTCAAGTTTATGTTGATTATGTCAAAAAACAACTTTTGATAACGTTGTCGTTGACGCGATCAAATCAATACTACTAAACTATAGCAACTTCAGTATTGCTAAGATAGTAGTCAAGAAAATAGAAAGGGTAAAGTAGCACTAAGTCGTCTCCCAACAAACACGAAATTGAATTCTAACGAATTAGTTCTTATAAAAACTATACAAAAGAGTTAATCAAATGAAATAAGGAATAAAGAAATAAAATTGGAAAAAGATAAAATAAGATAAAAATAATAGTAAAGAAAATAGATTGATTCCACTACTTTTTCAAAATAGATCCATCATCGGTAATCTAAAGATTATTGTGCAATTAATTATTGTTGTAGATTTGCAAATTAATCAATGTAAATTCTCAATTACTTTATTGGCATTCTCACTATTAACCAAAGTAAATTCTCAATCAAAAGCAAGAACTTCGTACATTAATCAAAGCACATTCTCAATTAAATATTACTATCGTTAATCATGTCCATTCTTTTACCTCTAAAATCAAGCAAAAAGCTAATTAACCAAAGTACATTCTTGATTAATTCTAGTTAAAGTTTTCACCTCTAAT
>Ga0099822_1008700_pt1 | contig 12948 bp, 9 predicted proteins | sample CowpeawhiteBW_FD_76839 | JGI IMG/M metagenome (GOLD analysis project Ga0099822, IMG submission 76839) | Root nodule microbial communities of legume samples collected from California USA - Cow pea white BW | ecosystem: Host-associated > Plants > Roots > Nodule | place: USA: California | collected... | reverse complement strand
TAATGAATAAATTTTGAAAAAATAAAGTTTTAAAACATAAAATTTTGAAATAATTAAGTTTTTAATAAAAAGATGTTAAATAAATTGGGTATTTAAAAAAAAAAAAAAAGTGAATTACTTCAGGTCTACTAAGAATATGCTCAATATATATTTCAACTTCTTGATGAGCCTCTCTCTAGCTAGCTAACTCTATTGCATATCCACACTCAATAGTTCAAATTCTTATCCAAGCTTTCTTTTCTCGGCTTCCACTAAAGTTTAACATCCACGACATATTTGAAGTCTCTTAGTATATCCAATGCTTCAAAACAAGATCAACTCCTCTAACCACGTTTTTCCCCACCCAGGTAATGCAACCTTTTATTCTTTACAAACTTCCCCTGTATGATGAAAAAGTAAATAGAAATTCATTTCAAACCCTACAATTTAAATCAACAATTAATTAAATAAAGCAAAACAATCATAACCCTAAACTACACTGTTAACCCTAAATGCAAGGACTAAACAATGCAACAATACAAACAAATACAAACTAACCTGACTTGTAAAGCAAACACACGTAATTTCCCTTTCTGTAATTTCGCGACCTTCAATGAAAATCCTTGCTTTTGTATCCTTCAACTTTGATTCAAAGCACAATTTTCCCTTCTTCGTTCAACAATCCTTCAATGTTCTTATTTTTCTTCAATTCAATTTCAATTTCAACACATATTTTCAAACATTGGATTTCCAATAAAAATTATAGAACTAAAAATTCAATTATTTAGACTCTAAACTTCTCTTCTATTCTTCAATTAACACATGTAACTAAAACTAGATATGTGTCTAATAACATAAGGGTGACGTGACATAGTGTTTGCCACGTAAAAAAAATTAACAGGTATTGAGGATTAAATACTTACATTTCTCAGGTATGGAAACCTAAGACAATCAAACTTTTGAAAACTTTTGAAGAAGAGACTAAAACAAAAAACATATAGTTAACCATTATATTAATTTTTCCATCAATTTAGATAGAAATTTTTCCCTAAATAACAAAAAAAAAAATACCCTATTCATTATCACCCAAAGTTTTCCCAATCAATATTTAAAAAGTATTCAAACAACCTATTAATAAAAATAACAAATAACAAAGTGTCATTAATAAAAAAAAATGCAATAAAAGAATAATCACAACAAATATAAATAGAAGTAATATAATTGACATTCACAGAAAAATAATATTAACAACATTAATTAAAAAAAAAATTGACAAATATCAAGCAATAAATAATAGTAGTTTATAATAATAATTAAAATAATCTCAACAATATAAATATAAATATAAATATAACTTATTAAAAATAAAAGAAATCATCCAAATTTTCATTCTCTAAAAAAATAACTATAATTTATATTGGTTAAAAAATTAACATTAATTAAAATTAACATGAATTAAAATTACATGCTAACTTTAGTCTACATTAGTAATAAAAACTTAGTTATTTTCAGATGGAAAATAAATCTAATCAACTGTAATATGAAAGAAGTACAATCAATTATAATATAGAAGAAACCTTTGCAAATATTTAACAATAAACAATTTTAAGATTATCTCACACAAACTTCAATCAAGTTAACAATATCTCAATCTCAATCATGTTCACCATAAGCTAACTAGAATTGAACTACAAAGAAAATACAATATATATATATATATATATATTTAAAAATATAAATATTTTCAAATTATTATTACATTTTAGGTAAATTTTAAAACTATATAATTTCAAACATCCAATTTATTATCGTCAATTTAAAATTTCAATCTCTTTTATTATTTCTTATCCAATCAACATATTTCATAAAAAAGTATTTAAAATATTTTTATAAAAATTACTTGTTTTCATTCACAACTTGTTTGAAAATTTGTAAGAAAATGGCAATTCTAAGATTTTAAATTAAAAACTTCCAAAGTAGTGTTGTATCTTAAATGTATTTATATATAAAAATACATTACATTTTAATTTCACAAATAAATTTATGTATGACAAGTTTTAGTTACATTGGATTGTATTAGATTCTAAAAATTCAATTCATTCAAATTAATAGTATTTTATATTATTTGTTCAATAATTTTGTTTTTCAGACCATTTTTTACAATATATATTAGAGTTTACCACTTTTTGAATACCCTAAGACATTATTTTGTGTGCATTCATTCTCCTCTCTGGATGCCATGCAGAGCAAACAGAAATAAACATCTGCATAAGTTGAAAAAAGCTCTATCAACAGTATCAACTAAAAAAATCACATTAGACTGATTTATGACTTGGAAAGTCTATCAAAATATGCAGAGACCCATCCAATCAGATGTTGTTTCTCGTTGTCACAAATCACTATCTAACCTTATAAAGAGATATCTGTTAAGAGCAAAAGAAAATGCAATACAATAAACTAAAATAAAAAATAAAAAACAAGATTTCCTTATATTTAATATTTTATTTGAATTTAATATTTCTCACCTCCAATTATGTTAATATTTCCAATCCTATTTCAAAGCAATCTAGAATCCCCAAGTAGACATTACCATGTTTCTGGAAAAGGGTAGCATGTCAGATAGTAGACACAAATCCCTGTATTCCTTTCATTAAAGAGAAGGAGAGATGTAGATCATAGACTCATATCATAGCCATGAAAGGTGCTCACAGTGACAATTATATAAGCCTCTGGTCGTGTATTTGCAGCAACGAATTCTTTGAATTTGTGATGCTGAGTACCGGTGGCTTATATTGCCAGTAACATCATGTCGAGATTTGAAAGGCTTTGGACCCTTCCAACAAATTGGGAGATGGATCTACAGTTGCCTAATCAACGGCTTCCCCTTTATATCGTTAGTTGTCTGAATCACAGACCAAGTGTGGCTAATAACCCAAATTATGTTGCAACTACAGAGCATAACCATAACATATATGGTTGTAGTATAATAGAACCTCAAGGTAGTACTAACATAACCAATATTTTTCAAGCTATATGCCACCATCTTTGTTTCAACTATTTGCATGATACATTACACCTCATTCTTGGCTGTTATGCAGAACTGTGTGCTTTTTCTATAACAATGTCGACGAAATGTAGTGTAGGAAGACTAGCCACATTAATGAACAAATCAACAGGTAGATAACATACTTCCTTCTTGAGGTTTGGGAAAATGACACTCAACCTCATGTTCGAGCCAATAATATTGTAACCAGCTCCATTTTTCAGCCAATAAACAAATTTCAAATCCACGTGAAACAGTGACCAAGATAATTTGATGCAATGGAAGCATACCTGATCTGTAGCTCTAGCCGTGATCAACTCCTCAACAAGCAATTTTGGCTCCCAAGTAGAATCTTGTTGCAGTATCGTATTAGCTTCCATCTGGTTTAGAAGAACTTCGTAAGTCAACATTACTCGACAAGTACAATAAGAGGCAGTTATCTAGCAAGAACTAGAAACAATATACCAGTTAGCCTACCTAAGCAATAACATACTTAATTTTCTTGCAGTAGAAGGTTAACAGCTGCTTTTGAACAGCAGTTATGCTGATCATCAACTGTGCGACCCACATATCAGAGTACCGTTCTTTTGTTGCCTAACTTCACTCCAACATAGGTCCCTCAAATAATCACCACACCTCCAAAATTTCTTACAGTAACTGACACACATTCAAGACATAAGCCGTGCCAATCTGATTCTCGACCGAAGCTTCCGCGCTTCATTAGTAAACCCAATACTGCGGAGGCCATCAAGAACCGCCCGCTGAGTGGCCCTCAACACCTGGTATCCACCTTTCAAACACGAAACCAGTACCTTCGAGGCACAAAGGAACCTCCCCGCCCGGCAAAGATTGTGCACCAATATAGTATAAGTAAACGAATCCTTCACCTCCATCACCTCAAACAACTTCACAGCATGATCGATATGCCCAGCCTTCCCCAAGCCATCAAGCATACAATTAAACGCAACCAAGTTATATCCAAACCCCAATGTATTCATATAATTCAAGTGCTTCTGAGCACCATCAAAATCACCAGCCTTACACAATCCATCAACAATAATAGTATGCGTGTACTGATCACACTCCAACCCCTCCTCCTCAATCTCATCCAACAATTTCAATGCATCCTCCAACCTCCCCTGCCTGCAATAAAGGTTAATCAAAGTGTTATATGACACGAGATCTGGCCGAATGCCGGTACTCACCATGATATCAATTATCTCCTCCGCCTCGCGCATCCGGCCAGTCTTAATCATCGCCGCAATCACCGTGCAGTATGCGAATCCGTCAAACGTGAACCCTAAATTCCTCATCTCCGACAAAATCTCTAACCCCTGCTCGAAGTAACCGCACCGGAAGCAGCACTTCATGACGGTGGTGTAGGTAATCGCGTTCGGTTCGTAACCGGATTCCCCAAACTCCTTGAGCACCGTCCGCGCGTCCTTCAACCGCTTGGCCTTGCAGAGCCCGTTGATAAGCGCGTTGTAGGTCAAAACCTGAGGCACGAAACCGTGCCTCTGTAAGTTCCTGAATAGGCTCAAGGCGTGGGAGACGTAACCGTTCTTGCAGAGACCGTTAATCATGACGTTGTAAGTGGTGGCGTGAACCTCGCCGCGGAGAACGGATTCTTTGAAAACGCGATTTGCCTCGTAGGGCTTCCCGAGCTTGAAGAGACAGTGCATTAGGATGTTGTGGCTCCACGCGTCGGGGGTTACGCCACGCGCCAGCATTTCTTCGAAAAGGTCGAGGGACTGGGAGAGCATACACTTTCTGACGGCGCCGGAGATTAACGAATTGTACGAAACGACGTCGGGGTCAATCCCTGCTTCGCGCATTCGCGCAAGGACGGAGTAAGCGACATCGATTGAGGCGAAACGACAGTAGGCATCAATTAGGGTGTTGTATGTGACCGCGTCGGGGAGCACGCCGATTCTTATGCCGTCGGTTATTACGGATTCGGCTTTGGATATTTGCTTCGCTTTGCACAGCGAGGATATGCTTATGTTGAGAAGCTTGGTTGATAGTTTCGACCTCGGTGGAGACCGAAACGGCATCGTTTTGGTATCTCCTGGCCGGAAGTGAGAATGGTTTCGTTTGAGAAGACGAGAGAGAGATTGGGAGTGGTGAGTGTGGGTGCGTTGGTTAGAAAGAGCCGGAAGCATGGCTCGGAACGGAGAAGTACAAGGCGAGAAGAAGAAGAAGATGCAGAGGGAACTTGGGGGGAATTTTGGACGCCTGAATTGGGCCCGATAAAGGATTTTTCAAATTGCCAAACACACCTCCTTAATAACCATGTTGTACTTTCTTTCTTTGCTAAATTATATTTTTAGGTTTTCTAAAACTCGTGATTCTTTTTATTTTGGAACAAGATCTTGATTTTTTATTTTTATTAATTCAAAACTGGAATCTTAGGTTTTCTGAAACTCGTACGTGCAAGAACACGTATACAACATGCATGTCAGAAAAATTAACTAAATTATGCATCAAGGACATTATCACAACCACTAAAAACACAACAAAAGAATTCATCAAATCAACAGAAGATACTGAAAAACATATATATAACCAATATTCATAACGCATATGAACAGCAAAAGTTCAAAATTACTTACGTCACCCAGAGTTAACAAGCAAATGAAGTTATGGAACAAGTTCTTGAAGTTGTATCTGCAGGAAGACGACATCTTCTTCCACGAAAGAACCAGCCGACCAAAGAACGATAAAATTCTAACGGAGAAGCTCAAACTGAAAAATAGACCTATTGCTTTTTCAATTATATCAAAGTATCTGAAAATATAAAACTGTACCTGAAAATATTTGACCATATATTAATTACTGATTAAAATATATATTAAAATATATCTGACAAAGCATTAATTAGTGACTAAAATATATATTAAACTATTTCACAAAAGAGAAAAAAAATCTCGTGCGTATGCATGGGTCTGGTGCTAGTTTTTTATAAAAGTTATGAAACATGTACGTTCAAACCATAAAATATTACAACTGAAAATAGCACAAAAATATAACTTGGTGAAACACTCAAACAACCTACAAATACTAAAAGTGACATCATATGTGAGAATTTCAGCCAAAGTAAAAGACATAGAGAAGAAACTTCACTTAGATATGACTTTTATATTTATCTAGTGCACAGTGATCGAACGAGGTTTTTTATAAGCTACTAGTGTTCTTATGCAACACCATGACAATTATGATGGAAATTGAATCGATTACGAGAAATGATACTAAGATATTAATAGATTTGTCTAAAGTTTAACCTTGTGTTTAGACGAAAAATTTTAATAATTTTAAAGAATTGAAATACCTAATAATTGAATTACTTGTAATTGAATTCTCTTTCTTTCTTAGATGATTATTTTGGATAGAGTAATTGAAATATTTTAAATTTCGACTTTATTATTTGGATAAATCAATTTAAATTTTATTTTATGGGAAACTCAACTCAACTTTTAAGTTTAACTAACTTAGTTCGACCTTCAATTTGGTACAACTTGTATTGACTTTTGGTTAAAGTCGGCTCGACCTTCGGCACTGCACAACCCGACTTGACCTTTGACCTAGTTCGACCTTCGATCCAGCTCGATCTTTGACCCGACTTGGCTTGACCTTCGTCTCAGCTTGGCTTGACCTTTGGCCCGGCCTGGCTCAACCTTAGACCCTCCCTATCATGACTTGTTCTTCAGCCCGACTCGACTTGGTCCGACTCGACCTTTGGTTTGGTCTGTCCTAGTTTGAACTTTGGTCGGACTCGAGACAGCTTAAAATTCGACCCAAATTGACTCGTCTTAATCTTTTGTCCGACCCAACTTAACTTTTTTTACCTGTAGACGTTTTTTTTTCTAACCAAGAAGCAATTTCACAACTTGGTTATTTTTTTTTAATTTAATTTCAAATTATACTATTTCAATTATTTGAAATTCCTTCTTAAAAATCCTTAATTTTAATTTCTTTTTAATTTTCTCATCCAAACATATAATTTTTCTTGAAAGAATTTCAAATTCTATAAATAAATCAATTACCCTCTTAGATTACCCCATCCAAACCACCATAAAGGAGCATAAGTCATTGGTTGTAAGTGGATTTCAAGAAAAAATATCACCCTGATAAATTTGTAGTGAAGTACAAGGCAATATTAGTATCAAAAGATTTTACTAAAAAACCCGACATATATATTGTGAGATGATTGCTTATAGTTTTGGTCATGAATTCCAACCCCAATGAGTCATCGCCTTGATTATTTTATGCTCTCAAGTTTAGAAATATATATGTTTTCACTTGTTTTGAATTAATCTATGGTTACATTCAATGCTTAAATTAGTAAGTATGCCTAATTAACTAAACAAACGCAATTCCCATGGGAAAATGATATTTGGACTTACCATTTTTATTAGTTGCACAACTTGGTACACTTGTCAAAATCTTAACAACCTGGTCGAGAGAATGAAGTTTGCAAACTAAAAATCTTAGTATGGATTGAAACAACCACCAAAATAATGGCATGAAAAACTTGATAATGCTTACTTTATGATGGTTTTTCACCTAATGATGTTGATAGTGTGTACTCTTAATATAAAAACTGTGATGGTAACTGGTTCTTTGATTTATATGAGACAAAATTCACTAGAGGTTGTGTATTCACACTTTGGGTGATATGATTACATGAAGATCAACCAAACAAACAATTATTGCTATATCAACAATGAAATATGAGTTTGTTGCTATGAAAATGGATGGTACTGAAGCTGGGTGGTTGAAAAACTTCATAACAAACATTTCACAAGAAATGAAACCAACCTCATTTGTATAAATACATTGTGATTGTCAATCGGCAATAACTACAATTAAAAACTATCTATAATAGAAATATCATACATATACATTTAAGACCTAATTTGGTGAAACAAATGCTAAAGAGTATAACAAATTTCATTAATTATATGAAGTCAAAACGAAATATAGCATATCCTTTGACAAAACCCTTAGGAAGAAACATGATTTTATAAACACCAGGGGAATGAGACTCAAGCCATTTACAAACAAACAAGTAATGGTAACCTAATTTTTGTGATTAGAGATCCCATGAATAAGGTTCATGTAGGTAAAATCAAGACACTTGTTAGTTATGATGACACTAAATTTATTTTGAAGCAATTATGTCAATTTGTATGGTGTGTGTGTGAAAGTGGTAAGAACTGCATTATTAAGAGGTTAAACTTTGTAATTATAATTATACATGGTGTAAGAATTTTAGTTTAAACAAAATGTTTAATGATTTCATATCCCTTACATGGTGGTGCATGTTTTGCAGCATATGCTTGATGAAATCACTTATATGAGTTTCGAGTGGGTGCCACTTGTTTGAGATCTTGACCTAATTTATAGAGCACTAATGAATATTGAGCACGGACATGCCTAATAAGCGCAACACAATGATAATAATAACAATTGGTAAATCATTAACACACACCAAGTGTTTCATACAACTTATTATACTAACTACATTGTGTGTTAAGTTTTCCGATATAAGATTGATTGACGTAACTTGTTATACTAATTCTAATACATTACATCCAACACGAGAAACTAAGTATTGCAAAAGCAATTTAAATCTCAGAGAAAGATAAGGAACAAGTGCAAGATGTTTTCCTTCATATTCAACAATGACTCCTAGATGCACGACTGTTGTGAACTTCATCCGCAATCACACAGGAAACTCCATCCAAAATGGCTTAAAGATTGCTTCCTCCTACTTATATAACTCTCTGCAAATCATGATGGACATTTGGATCAAATAATATTACCAACATAATAAAAAAATAAAGTGAAAAATATTTAAATACACACTAATTATTTTTTTATAAACTCTTATATACCGAATAAAATTATAAGTTATTAGATATAAACAAATGATCATGACATTTTAACGCTCGATCAATATTTACATTCTTCCTATTTTATTCTTTATGATTTCTTTTTTACATATACAAAAATTGATATTTTTAACCGTCACACTACCTTTTAAATTGAATTTTCAACTAATGAATGGAATGTCAAAGAAAACAATACACGAGTAAATAACCATTGCACATAAATTATCTGAGATTGTGAATTTGTTTAAAATGTACATTATTAATTTATAATTTATTATTTCTGAAATGTTGTTTTAATTTTTTATATTACTTTAGTAAAATACCAATATAATATATTAAAATTAAAAGTAAGAAAAGAAAAAAAAAACCCGAATCCCCTAGTATGAATGAATATGTATTTGGCGCCATAAAGCAGCACTCACTATTGTGGCTTGTGAGGCGGAGTGTTTAGAGGGGTGACCTATCAATGACGACCCATCTCATGGAAATCGACAGCGACAGCGATGACCACTCAATCTCCGCCGGGGAAAATGACATAGTTGCCACAGACCTTACTTCCTTCGGCAAGGCCATTCCGTGGGTTGAAAAATACCGCCCTCAGTCTCTCGACGACGTCGCCGCTCACCGTGACATTGTTGATACCAGTAAGACTCTCTCTCTCTCTCTCTACCTTTTTTATCTCTAGGGTTTATGTTGCAGTTTAGGTTAATTTTCTTATTTTGATTTGAGTTTTTTCCCTTCTTGTCCTCATCTTAGGGTTTTAGGAATATGGAAGTGGTGAAATTGTAGTAGTTGGATTGTACTACTTGTTTAGCGAGGGAACGACATAACTTGTTTTTAACTTTTTTGTGTTTCATTTTTATTTTGGTTTAGTGAAAATTAGGAAAATTAAAAGGAGCATGTAATCGTACATCTTATAATATATTTTCCTGGATCACTTGCTCATTGTTTTGTTTCTTAATTTGCTGTTTAGTTGATAGGCTGACCACAGAGAACAGATTGCCGCATCTTTTATTGTATGGCCCTCCTGGAACGGGCAAAACATCAACCATTCTCGCCGTGGCACGCAAACTATATGGTCCACGCTTCAAAAATATGATTTTGGAGCTCAATGCATCAGATGACAGGGGAATTGAGGTCGTGAGACAGCAGATTCAAGATTTTGCTAGCACTCAGAGCTTGTCATTTGGGTTGTCTTCTCTGTCTTTTATTCTCGTACTTGTACACTTTTTGTATACATGTGTTTGGTGTCTTATGACTACAAAAATTGTTTTCTGTAGTTTGTGTTGTTGGTTTGTCTGATTTCATGTTGGCAGTCAAATTGATGTTCTTTTCGAGTTGCTTTTGTTTTTATGCGGTGGTTGCTTTAGTTAGAAATATAGTTCACTGCAGTTGAACTTCTGGTTAGAAAGCTTCAGAATTTATGGTTTGATTATGCTCCCTGTGTTTCCCGTTCCTTGTTACTCATCTTCAGGGTTCTGCATTGCGTACTTCTAGTTCCTATACTAGTCTATTAGTCAATTCAGAGGTTCCAGTGTTCCCTTTGTTTTAGTTGTTTGTCTGGTCCTATATCTCCTGCAGATTTAATTCTCTAAAAGTCGTAGTTTAGGTGCTAAAATTGCTCCCATTCTTCTCATTATTTTTTCTATTCTGCAAGGTGCTGCTAAAATCCTTCACTAAGTGGGGGATAGCTGGGGTTGTTATATTGCATACAATTTCTATTCCCGATTGAGATATTACCACATAAAACATTATAGGCAATACAAGGACATTTATATAATTCTTTTTACCACATAAAACATTATAGGCAATACAAGGACATTTATATAATTCTTTTTTGTTCATTTTAATTTTCAGTTGTAATGGTTTTGATTTTCAAAGATCTTTGCTACTGTGTTTTATTTTCTTTCCTTTTTTTTGTTTTGCTTGCATATGCTGATATGACATTTGATTTGGAAGTTGGAATGATGGACAAAATAGCGTAACCAGAGTTGAACATTTATTTTTTGTTTATTGTTCTGGGATTGTACCGAAGCTGCAAGTTTGCCTTAACTTACCATTTAAAACTCCCTGTTCAGTGTTAAGGCCTCTGTAAAGCTCGTATTGTTAGATGAAGCAGATGCTATGACAAAGGATGCCCAATTTGCATTACGTAGAGGTGTGTGCTAATTTTTATACTCTAATGCAGCATCAAGTGGTTTCATGAGTTATAGTGCCCTTATCTCTTTTTCATGCAGTGATTGAGAAATATACAAAAAGCACCAGGTTTGCTCTTATCTGTAATCATGTAAACAAGATTATTCCTGCACTTCAATCTAGATGCACTCGGTTTCGATTTGCCCCTCTTGATGCCGTCCATGTCACTGAAAGACTGAAACACGTTATCAAGGCTGAAGGGTATGCTTCCTGTTCTATATTATCTAGTCTGCATGTAGTAGCTGGAGTCATGGACTCTTCTTTTTATCTTCTCACATCATCTGGAATATTTTTATAAAAAATTCTGTTGAATTATATAATTATATTCTCTAATATAGTTGGACACTTGTGCGTGTTGAGCACCAACATAATGATCATGAATGAAGCTGATGAAGGCTTTCATTGTTTATCTTGGGAGAGTTTATTTTGTTTATATTTTAATATTATTCATTAATTTATCTTCTGAAAGCGGGTGATTGGAAGTATTTCATGTGTTAAGTAAAAATCAGCTTCTTTTGGATATCAGTTTGTTTAGAGGGAAGGGGCCGGGAGGGGAGAAAATGCGCTTCCCGTCTATGCATCCATTTGCATTCAGTTCATTATAGAAGGTTATTGTAATATGTTTTTATTTGACTGTTAGTGTTTACCCTATTTCAAACAGTTTCTTCTCTAAGGACGCTTGTATCTTTTTTATTTTTTTGCTTCAGTTTTTTAGGTAAAAGGTCTGAATGTTCCAAACAGAAATTTGTAATCCTAAATGCAATACATAGGGAAATTTAGCTTGAACTTTTATGTCATAAAAAAATGGTGGTTCTATTGTATGTGTTAATGATAGTTTTGATGCTTAGATTCATTTGTATATAGTGAAATACTCCATCAAAAGTAATATTATACACTCTAGTGAGTGCTGATAATTGAATCAGAGGCACAGTAAAAGAGAAATAAAGAGCACGTACAAGTCCTACTGTTTTAAACTTAATGAGACCTTACTTGTGTGTGCATCTCTCTGTAACTGTTTGTACAGTTCAACTACATGTGTTCGGATTCTTGAATCACTTCAATTTTTTTAGTCAGTTAGCATGATCAAATTGTTTAACGCAAAATCTATGCTTCAATTTAGATTTTTAAGATGTTTGGGAGGTTGTAGGTAAGTTTTGGTGAGAAAAATTAAGCTATAAATGAAGTAAATGGAATTACAAGTTACTAATTTTTGTGAAACTTGGTTGTACATGCTAATCTCCTCTAATGCATCTCACATCTGTGCCCTTGTTATTGGTTCACTAATTTTATTATAAATATTTGTAATTTTGTGATTCAATTTTTTGACTTAATAACTTAAAATATGATGTTTGGCATTTTGTAATTTACTAGGCTTGATGTTGAAGATGATGGCTTAGCGGCCCTTGTTCGGCTTAGCAATGGTGATATGAGAAAGGCCTTAAATATTCTTCAGGTAAATGGCCTTCAATTTTTTTACATACAAATCTAGCTCCGCTAGTCCTTTTATTTTGATGTTTATTCTTGTTCTAGTTAAGGATTAATTGTATCGATTACATAGAATCAAACTCCATTTTTGAAATGAGTTTATACTGTTTCTTTTCTTCCCTTATACCGCTTTCAGTGTTGTACATAGTGAGATGTGTGTAGAAGTAGACACTAATGTTTACAAATGCTTACATGGAATCATATAGCAAAAAAAAAAAAAAAAAAAGGGGGGGGGTAGGGCCATAAATGGTGAAGTGTTTGCAAGTATTATTTTTGTTATTTTAGCTTATATAATGTGTACCCGGCTCCATGTTCTGAAATTTTTGTGTGGTTTCTTGTTTTAAAATTTTC
>Ga0099822_1008699_pt1 | contig 12951 bp, 8 predicted proteins | sample CowpeawhiteBW_FD_76839 | JGI IMG/M metagenome (GOLD analysis project Ga0099822, IMG submission 76839) | Root nodule microbial communities of legume samples collected from California USA - Cow pea white BW | ecosystem: Host-associated > Plants > Roots > Nodule | place: USA: California | collected... | reverse complement strand
TATATATATATATACACACACATATACCTTAACATAACAAGCATACCCAAGCAATTACCACTAATCCAAGGGCAACCAAACAACCAAACCACATACTGTCTCACCCAGCCCCTAGCTCAGGCTGAAGGGCCTTGCTCAGGCGAGACAGTCTCGCTCAGGCGAGTCCCCCTCCGCCTAGGCGAGGGCTCGAAACAGGAAACAGGAACCATCGCGGGATCTCGCTTAGGCGAGACCCCTCTCGCCTGGGCGATTGGTTCGCTCGCTCAAAATAATGAGCAGGTCGCTTGGGCGACCTTCCGCGAAAATGGTTTGGGCGAGCCTCCGCCAGACTCGCCTGGGCGAGATTACCAGTTCTCGCCCTGGTCTCACCTGCAACAGATGCATCATTCAACCCAACAAAACACACCAAACATTTCATGCATCCAGAACAACGATTAATCCATACAAACATTTCGCAAGCTCAAGAAACGACAGAAAACAAAAAACTTAAACTTAAACCCTAACTTCCCGTACCTGGACTAGCTAAAGCTTTGACACTCGAATAGTGAAGATCAATAGCTCACGGGACAACTTTGCGAGCTGAAACAGTGGACAGGTTTCGAAAACGAGCTCATTAGGAGGCTCTAACTGAGAACATACAGAAAACAAAAGAACATAGAGTCTGAGTTAGGAGGAACTTACGCGGAACGGAAGAATGAGGTTGAACTTGCTAAAGCTATGACGACTCCAAACCCTAGCAGAGGATGACGGCAACTACTCTAAGAGATGTGAGGGATCTGTTTTACGAAGAGTGGTTACTAGTTAGGGTTTTGGGGTACCTTAGGTCAGATTTTGAATTGGGCCAACCCCATTTAGGTCCAAAAGATTGGACAACCTCTAAAATAAAATGGGCAGAAAATAATTGGGCCTTACAATTGTCGGCTTGATGTTAACTAAAAGTAAATACTATAAATAATCTTACTTATTTTTAATATATATATATATATATATATATATATATATATATATATTTATTTATTTATTTAAGTTAGTGTTAATTTAACATGTACTAACTAAAATAAAGATTAAAAATAAATAAGTTAGTGTTTAGCTTAGCAAACTTTAATTAAAATAAATATTAGAAGTAGTGAAGTTAGCATCAGCTTAATAGACGCAAAGTTATATATATTTTGAATCCGCGAGCATTCATTAAAAATTTCCTCTCTCAATTTTTCTCTCTCACTTTATATATATATATATATATATATATATATATATATATATATATATATATATATATATTATCACACTAATATTTTTTATTTATATTCAAAATTCTCTGCACATTCATCTATTTTATCTATACTCATCTCTTTCATAATTCTGCATAATTCCTAGTATTTCAATTGACTATTTCTATATTTTAATCGGTTGAATTATATTATATGAACAAATTAATTTGTTGTCTCTGTTTTTAATTGATTGAAAGTGTACAATTCAACACTAATTGCATTTTGATTTCGTGGTTAGTATGATTTAATTAAAATGGGTTTTTAGAAATTGAAGGTAAACAAAGTTTTCAAAAAGTCAATTCAAGTCCCCACCCCCTTCTTGACTAAATTACCCATTTCATTACTTACAAGTTTAGTCGTTCATAATGATATGAAAACTATGCTCTGAGAGTTGTTGTTCCTCCCTTATGCCTCTCATTATATATATTCTACATATTGTAGAGACAAAATGCCTAAAGCTATGAGAATTGAATGTTGGAACTAGAGGTACAGCCTTGCTTTTATAGAATTTCTTGGGCATTGTTCAACCTCACCTTCAGTGCTCAGCCATATGGGTTTTCTTTAGAGGTTGGTTTTCTTTTTAGCTCAGCCCCTTGTACTGGTGCTCAACACTTGAGCTTTTCTTCTTGGGAGGGTTTTCTTGGTTTCTGAACCTCATGCATTGATGCTCCAACTTTCCTTCCAAAAAGGGTTTTCTCATGTGGCTCAACTCCAATTTGTTGTGCTTAGCCAAAATGTCAAAACATGTTGTCTGCTACCATGTCAATTGTGTTCTACGTCTTCTAATGAGTATCTCAAGATGTCTTGCTACCACACCTACCAGCCACAATTGATAGAGCACGTGCGGGAAACCATGCTACAGACCACACTTTGTAACGCTAACGTCCCATGACTACCAAACTCGTTAGTTTAATATTGAGGAGGACAATCTAATTGGACCCTTCGTACACGCCACAACGTGCACACTCACACATGCAACACTCGCCAACCCGAGCCACAACTCAAGAGTTCCTCATGTTCATTCGCCATCCCGAGCCACAACTCAAGAGATGTCATTTCGAGCCACAACTCAAGGGATACGTTCTGAGCCACAACTCAAGAAACACCAACAAGCCGACCTTTGAGATATCGCCAAAACCTTGTAGACCACGCATATCCAAGCAAACAGACACAAGTCTGGCCTCTACATTATTGCGTAGCGGTGCTCTTGAGCCGCTTGGCGAAATATGCTTCCAGACAGCCTGGTAGATTACTTGGCGCCGCCTGGTAGAACACTTAGCGCCGCCAGGCGCCAACCCACTGAATTTTGGTCCAAGCCTAGTTCTACAACACACTGCCTGGCGGAACCACTTCCATCGCCAAGCGCCAACTCTCGAGTTTTACTCTAGAGTTCACTTTGTGGCCTGTCTCTTGGTGGTTTACACCGTTCCGTCAGACGCCACACCAATAACTAGTAATTTATTGGTATTTGGCACTCTGGAATATGTTCCAATGAACCTATTTACACAAGAGACTCAGTGCATGAAAAGCATGCATCCATGACAAGTAAATACACTTTCATATTATTAAGTTAAACTCAACTACACAATATCACATGGTCATACATCAAACACAACCATATTCTTGCTTTTATACATCCCGGAGAATTACAATAAATCTACATAAAACTATCAAAACAAAGTGTTATACCCAACACACAATCCTGCACAACCAAACAATATACAAACCAGGAAGAATACATAATCATTGCCCCAAAATATCGCACGGCCAATAAAATAGTAATAATGATAATAATAAAAAAACAACAACAACAACAATAATGATAATAATAATAATAATAATAATAATAATAAAATGAAACAATACAAATAAAAAAATAATCATGAAAATAATAATAAAATAAAATGAAATAATAATAGTAAAACAATAATACTAATAAGATAAAATAATAAAAATAAAATAAAGCAATAATAATAAATAATAATGATAATAAAATCATAAATAAAATAAAACAAAGATAATAATAAAAATAATAATAAAATAATAGTAAAATAAAATAATAATTGTAGCACCCCATTTAATTAATAAATATATTTAAAGGAAGCATCACACTGAATAATATAGAAATGCGGCCTAGGAGTTTAAACCATACTCCTTACAATTATCTAAGGAAGTTCAAACAAAAAAAAAAACACACCACGATGCCAAACAGGATAAAGGTAAAATAACAGTAGTTGATAATACACCAAAAGCTAAAATAGAACATGGGCCGTGGCCCTAAAGGAAAAACCCAAATAAAAGAACTCCAGCCCAGGTAAACTATGCAGTGAAATCATCTTTCCCCTGTTGACCACGAGTACCTCTCGCATCTGCTCCCATCAATAAATTGATGATCATCGCAAAGGTAGAAGAACAACATACAAAGCAATCAAACAAGCAAAGGGTAAGATAAATCCAAAAAGATTTTATCATACAATCAGATATACTTTCACAGTCCAATATACATACATCATCCAAGCATGTTATGACCTTCCAATCAATACATTAAGACTCGACTCGACTCATCCGGATACATATAATCTGGTTGGATTCAACCGATGCTTGCACTTGTGATGGATTACCCTGCTCACCCCTGAGTTGCTCACCCCCGAGCTATGTGTTACAAGTGATACAATGATTCAATCCCCCACACACAAGGTCAGCCCTTGATGAGTTTCAGGCCTCCTGCTACTCTCACCACAAGAGTTAGTCCGCTCTAAGTGAGACTAACTGACTCCTTAGAGTGTCAGGATGCAGCCTTACCTTGAATCCTTACCAAATTATATAGATGGGACACCACCATGGGCACCCACTAACAGGGGCCATGGAATTACATCCCGACCACTGAAGCACTACCCTGAAATCTCACCTAGAGATTTCAAGGAATTACGCACTGACACGGACCACACATGCTCACTCAATCAGGTAATATTTATCATACACATAACCTCATGCCAACCCTTTTTAACCAATCCTCATTCATATCCAAATATTGAATCCATACCAACTCATCCTTTGTATTTCATATCAATGTCATGCCTCTTTGATACCAACCATCTCATTTAATTTACATGCCAAGTTCATACAAAACCCATCATTCACCATCCATGAATCACATCACTCATACATAACCGTTCATCACATATTTTTATCATAACAATTATATCCAAGCAAGTGCCAACCATCCAAGAATAAGAAACAACCAAACACCACACTGCCCTCGCCCAACTCCTCGCTCAGTCTGAAGGGTCTCGCTCAAGTGAGCCCCCTTCACCTAAGCGAGGGCTCGAAAAGGGGGAACAGTACCCTCACGTGGGGATCTCGGTTAGGCGAGACCCCTCTCGCTTGGGCGACATGTTCGCTTGCTCAGAAAGAACGTGGGTCGCCTAAGTGACTACTCGCGTGAAGTAGCTTGGGCGAGCCTCTATTGATCTCGCCTAGGCGAGACATGCTTGCTTGGGCGAGAAAACCAATGCTCACCACTGTTCTCTCGTGCAACAGTCCAATAACACAACCCAAACAACACCATACGACATTTTATAAGCTCAAAGCAGTATATAATCCATGAATCGCGTAATATCATCAAAGAAATCATGAAAAATCAAAGCTTTAATAGAACCCTAACTTCCATTACCTAGAAAATGGCTAATATTGGACTTCGACTCTTAAGCCAGCGAAACCAGTAGCTTCAAGGGCAGATCTATGAACTAAAACAGTGACACGACAAAGGAGATTAGAAAGGGCTAGGTTTGAGAACTAACTTACGTGAACGGGAGACTGAGGTTGAGCTCACTTAAACTTGGGTAGATCTCCAAACCCTAGCAGAGATTCTGTGGAGAGGAAAATGGGTGAGTTAGGGCACTAATTTTTTTCAGAATGACTTGCAATTGAGGGACCTTGGCTGCTTTAGGGGCCTTGGTACCCTAAGGGCCAGCCCTTTAGGCCCAACAGTGTGGCAGCCCTTAACATTAGGGCACTCAATAAAAGTGGACCTTACAAAAATAATAATAATAATAATAATAATAATAATAATAATAATAATAAAGATAATTATAAAATAAAATGAAATGAAATGAAAATAATAATAATAATAATAATAATAATAATAAAATAATAACAAAATAATAATAATAATATAAATAATAATTATAATTATAACAATAATAGTAATAAACGAAAATTTAAAAATAAAAAAATAATAATAATGAAAATAATAATAAAACAAAATAAAACAAAAATAATAAAACAGTAGTACTAATAAAATAAAACAATAATAATAAAATAATAATGATGATAAAATAAAAATAATAATAAAACAATAATAATGATAATAAAATTATCAATAAAACAAAATAATGATAACACTAACAATAATAATAAAATAATAATAACATAAAATAAATAATAATAATAATAATAAAGATAATTATAAAATAATAATAATAATAATAAAAATAGTAATAGTAATACAAATAATAATAATAATATAAATAATAATTATAATAATAATAATAATAATAATAAAACAAAATTTTAAATAATTATAATAATAATAATAATAACAAAACGAAATTTTAAAAATAAAAATAATAATGAAAATAATAATAATAATAAAATAAAATGAAACAATAATAATAAAACTATAATATTAATAAAATAAATTAATAATAATGATAAAATAAAGTAATAATAATAAAATAATAATAATGATAATAAAATCATCCATAAAAAAACAATATAATAAAAAAATAAAAAAATAAAGAAAATAATAATTATAAAATGAAATAAAATGAAATTAATAATAAAAATAAAAATAATAATAATAATAATAAAATAAAAATGATTGTAATTGTAATAATAAAATAAAATTAATAATAAGAATAATATTAAGAAGAAAACCTCTAAATATCTCGTCAAGCCAAAAGGAAGAATCATGATAATCATAGCAATGATTTGGTCACTAAAGCCAAAAAGAAGAATCGTGATACTCATAGCAATGATTGTGCCACAAGGAGAACTCAATACAACGAAAACCACAAGCACACACATACTCTCTCTAAAACCACATACGACAAACATCAAGAAGTTAAACGATACAAGAATTTGATTCAAGAGAAAAATTTCATGCATCATATATAACGCAATTGCATATAATATCATTAAAACAGGAAATGGCAGTTCCCCTAACCTGGATTCCTTGCTTAAATTTTGATAATGAGCTTCCCTTTTTTATCACCAATGGTCTCCTTAGTGACACCTCAATTCAGCTCTTCTTTTCACCCAAGAACCACATTTTTTTTTCTCTGAAATTTCACTCCTCACAATGCTGTCCAATGGCAGGCACCAAAACTCTTTCTCTCACCCTTAATTTCCACTAAAAAGTGCCTTAATTAGCAATGATGAAGAGAAAAACGAGAATTGGCATTAAGTTGACTTATTTGCCATTCAAAGTTTGTGGCTGTTTTTCCAGCCTCCCTTGGTTGCTCCTAAAGCAGCTAGGGTTCCTCTAACCTTTCACGTTCATGCCAAAGAAAATTTGGCAAAAAAAAGTTTAATTTTGGGTCTACCAAGGTTCAAACCTATAACCATGCCAAATTCATAATTTGGCACAACCATTCAACCAATTCACATTTCATGATAATTTATATAATTCTATGATTATATCATCACTCATCATGATCCATCACATATTTAAAATAATAATAAATAATATAGCACATAAATGGTATACACAAGACTTGAACCTAAGTCCTCTTACACAATCAAGCACTCTCAACCATTTAAGCTAGTACTTTTCCACATCAAACATGTGAGTATTAAATGCCATAAAGGCTCCCACTACCCGCATTTATGAATTAATATTTATTTAATTAATTAAATTTCACGGGTCTTACATAAAGCGAGCCCAAATCCTCTCGCGTCGCCTAGTAGGTTTTCATCACCGTCAAGCACTTCATGCAAAAACCCAAAAAGCTAGTGATAATGGTTGTGTCGCCTGGCAGACAAATCATGTTACGAGGCAGTTCCTCGCAGGAACTTAGAATTATAAGAAAAATCATATGAGGCTTCTGTTAGATCTTCAAGACTTACTAGGCAGTTTCTGGAAAATTTCCAAAACTTATCACAGAAAACATGCGCAAAATACAATCATACATCTCATACAATTCATACTTAAGAGTTTAAAAGCAAGAAACACGATGAAGTTCTCCTTGCTCGCGATTGTTCCAACCCTTGTCTCCTCTCCAACAATGATCACTAATCCTGACATAATCAAATGACATGGATTCATGAAATGTTTAACATGAAAAATTACGTGAAGGTGATCTGTACACGTCTATTTTCAACTGGCCCAAACTTTAACTTATCGAGATCGATATAATAATCTTAATGTACAAAGTGTATTAATTGAACAAAACCACATAATTATAGATAAACAAATATGTCTAAAATCAATGTATGCATACATTAAATTAAACATAGAACATAAAATATATGAAAATGACCAACTCACACTAAATCGCAGATTCCTCAAACTGTAAAACACCCATATGAGCAACATGCTCATGAAAGACCTTGGGTATTGACTTATATTGAACTTGTACTGAACTTGAGCTATATTTATAGATTCCCCTTTGGACACTGACTTATATTGAACTTGTCTCCCTTAGCAACTGGAGTATCCCCGGATTTACATTCATGCATGCCAAACCTTTTAAGAATTTTTTCTATATAGGTCCTTTGTGATAATCCTAAAATACCTTGAGATCGATCTCAGTGTATCTGAATTCCTAATAAAAGAGAGGCGTCACTAAGATCTTTCATTTCAAAATTCTTTGATAAAAACTTATTGGTTTTGTGCAATATGCCTATATCATTAGTGGCAAGTAGAATGTCATCAACATACAAGATCAAGAAAATATACTTGCTCCCCTTAAACTTGTGATACAAACAATCATCAACAAGATTCATCTCGAAGCCAAATGAGAGAATTACTTGATAAAATTTGTAGTACCATTAATGAGATGCTTGTTTTAGTCCATAAATGAATTTTGTCAGTTTGCAAACCACATTCTTTGGGTCTCTCGACACAAAATTTTCTGGTTGCACCATACAGATTGTCTCGTCAATGTCCCCATTGAGAAACACCATTTTGACATCCATTTAATGAAGCTTCAAATCATAATGTGCAATAAGAGCCATAGTTGTCCTAAAAGAGTCTTTTGATGAAACTGGAGAAAAAGTCTCTTTAATGTCAATCCCTTCTTTTTTAGTATATCCCTTAGCTACAAGACGAGCCTTATACCTCTCTACATTACCTTTAGAATCTTTTTTGGTCTTAAATAACCATTTACAACCAATGGGTTTCACACCTTCTAGTAATGGGACAAGTTCTCAAACCTTATTGTCTTACATGGATTTATACTCTTCATTCATTGCTTCAATCCATTTTTCTAAATTGGGATCTTGTATGGCTTGACGGATGGTGATTGGGTCGTCTTCCATCACACCATTATTAGGATCCTCATTTTCTTTGAGAAATATGAGATAATCATCTAAAATGGCACTTCTCCTTTCTCTCATGGATCTCCACAAAGGTGTTGGCTCATGAAGCACAGGTTCTTGAGGATCTTGAGTTTGTTCTTCATGAACAACCAAATCATCTTGAGTATGGGGTTCATAAGCAATGTCTTGTGGAGGTTCCGAACTTACTTTATCAAAAGTAATTGTTTGAATCGGTTCTAGAATAGTTACTGATTCTTCATCCAAGACAAAGTTCCTAATCTTATTCTTCCCCCCAAACTCAATATCCTCAAAGAACATAACAGTTCCCGACTCAAAAATAGTCTTTAATATGGGATCATAAAATTTATATCCCTTTGATCTTTTAGAATAACCAATAAAGTAACTGCTTACTGTTCGGGAGTCCAATTTCTTTTCATTTGGCTTATAAGGCCTTGCCTCAGCTGGACAACCCCACACACGAAAATGCTTCAGACTTTATTTTCACCCAGTCCAAAGCCCATAAGGTGTTTTGATAGCTACTTTAGTTGGTACTCTGTTTAGAATATAAGCTATCGTCTTTAGTGTCTCTCCACAGAGTGACTCTGGTAAGGTGGAATGAAAAATCATACTCCTTATCATATCCGTAAGAGTGTGGTTTCGTCTTTTAGCTACACCATTCATACTAGGTGATCCCAGTATAGTGTACTGTGGGACAATTCCACATTCCTCTATGAACCTAGCAAAAGGTCCTCGGCGCTGTTCACCTGACCCGTCATATCTGTCATAGTACTCACCACCATGGTCAGACCTGACAGACTTAATTCTTTTATTGAGTTGATTTTCAACATCAACTTTAAAATATGTGAGCACATCCAAAGACCGTGACTTTTCATGTATAAGAAATAAGTATGCATATCTTAAGTAATCGTCTATGAATGATATAAAGTATTGTTGACCACTCCACGAGGGTGTAGGAAATGCCCCACAAATGTCCTTATGTATCAACTCTAAGATGTATGTAGCTCTATATGCACCTAATCTCTTCACTTTGGTCTGTTTGCCCTTAATGCATTCAACACAAACATCAAAATTCGTGAAGTCAATAGACTCTAAGATTCCATTTGACACAAGTCGTTTAACTATATTTTTAGAGATGTGACATAAGCGCCTGTGCCATAATGCTCCTGATGGAGTATTGTTAATTTTACGTTTAGTACCTCAAGATTTTGTATTAAGAGTTTCATTATAGGTGTCTACAGTATCAAGAAAATACAGATTATCATAAGCCAAAAGCGAACCAGTTCCAACAATATTTGAATTAAGACAAACTGAATTCGTTGTTTCCAATTGAACAAGAATAACCTAATTTGTCCAAATAAGAAACTGAAATTAAATTTCGTGTGAATGACGACATGACAAAAGTGTCTTTCAAATCTAAATAAAAACCAGTACACAACAATAATCTAAAATGCCATATAGCCTCCACCTCCACCTATTTGTCACCTCCAACATAGATCCATTTTTCAGAATCAATTGGCTTCCGGTAATTTAGGCAACCCTTCATAAAAACACTGATGTTAATAGTTGCACCTGAGTCTAACAACCAAGTGTTACTAGGTACAAACACTAAATTAAACTCATAACATACCAAAGTAAAAAACATACCTTTCTTTGCACGCCAAGCATGATATTTGGCACATTTCTTCTTTACATGTTCAGTCTTATTGCAAAAGAAACATTTGCTTTCTTAAGTTTGTTTCTTTTGTTCTGGACCCTTAGCAGCTTCCTTCTTGGAATCATCCGATCTCTTCCCTTTGCCCTTAGCCTTCGAGGTGCTTGCAAAATGAGCACTTTCTCTCTTGCCTTGCTTTAGTCTTTCCTCTTCTTGCACGGAGTGTGAGATGAGCTCATTAAGAGACCATTTATCCTTTTGACAATTATAGGATACCTCAAACTGATTAAACGATGCAGGAAGAGAAATCAACACCAAATGAATGAGCAAGTCTTCTGAGATTTCAAGATTTAATGCCTTGAGTTTAAAGACAATATTAGACATGCTCATAATGTATTCTTTGATATTCCTTTTGCCTTGATATCTCATGGAGATCAAGTTCCGAAGAAGAGTGCTTGCCTCCACCTTATCACTTTTTGCAAAGCGCTTCTTGATTTCAACAAGGAATTCTTTGGCACTTGTTATGTCTTCAGAAATAGTACCCCTAAACACCTCTGGGATGCCATGCTTAATGATCATTAGGCTCATGCGATTTGAGCGATCCCACTTCTCATAATGCTCATGTCTCCAGGAGTACTGGACATTGTAGGAGTAGGGGTTGCTCAATCGTTAATGCAAGATCCATATCCATGCAGCCAAGAATAATATCAATATTTTCTTTCCGGTCCTTAAAATTTGTTTCATTGAGGATTGGAACAAAATTTATATTGGCAGATACAAAAGCAATTGTTGCTGAATTGAGAATAGAAGAAATAAACTAATTATGCTCACATTATAAAAAAATAAATAAATTCAAATAATGGTTTAATTACCTAATGCTCCATTAATATCAAGTCTTTGGACAATAATATTAACTGCTAGTGATATCCTTGTTGTAATGGTCAAACACCGATAATAATGCATGTTCGATAACAAACCTATCTTTAGATTGATTTTATTATCAACTCGCAAAACCTTATAATTATCACGTGTTTACCGTTACAAGTGTGTATACAACCCGGCCAAGTATTAATCTTTCTTTAGGCCGATCAATGCTCACATGGATAAAAAGAATACACACAAACATGTAATCGTTTTTGTAGAACTTTGTATAAGAATAGTTTTACTGATTGTGAGATGTTTAGCACATTGGATTACAATAAAGTACCTTCTGTAAATCTTAATTGAGTAATAAACGAGATGTGGTTATACATACTTATCTCATTTATGTGTTATTTGTTCATATTCTCTAATTGCAATGGTTCACATTCAATATTGTTTTATTTCTTTTGTTGTTATTTGTTCTTGTTTGAGCACTAAGTTCACAAGAAATTGGTATAAGAGTCACTAAAAAAAATTGGTATTCATTGGGTTATTTTACTGAGGTTGTAAAAACCGTCCAATTTAGAATAATTTAGTAGATTGTATAAATTGGTAATAATAGCGGGGTTTTGTTGTTTTAAGATGAATTCCTTAATAAATATTTACTAAAATTTATATTTATTCAAATTTACTTTAAATAATAATAAATAATATTTTTAAAAGAAATTAATTTAATAATATATATTTAGAATATTAGATCAAAATAAATTATATTAAACAAATTATATTAATATAATATTAACTATTATATTGCACTTTTTGTTACCATATAAAATAAATAATAGAAATAATAAAAATTGTGTTTGATTTTTTATATTTTTATATTTATATTAATTTGAATTTTATTATAAATAACTAAAATTTGATAACTAAGATCCATTTTATGACATATACTGTTTTTTTATTTTTTATTTCCTATACTCTCCCTAAAGTTTTCATGAAATAAAACTTTTCTTCCGGATGAAAAACATTCAGCTAAAACTTCTTCCAAAAATTATTAAAAAATTTAGTTATAATCAAATGAATTTATGTATAATTTTTTTATAGTTATAGTTATAATAAATTAGGTATTACTTTTGTTGAATTATAAAATATAAACGTCAATTCCCTCCACAACAATCTTGTATATTAATTTTATGTTCTTTATCGACAAAGATTAGTTGTTAATCTATTGTGAGTAGAGAAATTAAACCCATAACTTCTCTTAATTTCCTTCCAAACCATATATATATATATATATATATATATATATATATATATATATATATATATATATATATATAAAATATGGGGAGAGTCGTAATCTCAACTATGTGCACCATTCCAAATCAACAAATCCATTACTATAACTCAATATTCTACAACATTATCTCACGGGAATAACTATATTAATAGTTACTTCATAATTTTTATTTTTAATTGTGATTTGGAATAAAATTCATGAATTTTTCTTCATTGAATTATATATATATATATATATATATATATATATATATATATATATATATATATATTTTTTTTTTTTTTATATATTTTTTTTTTTAT
>Ga0099822_1008693_pt1 | contig 12957 bp, 4 predicted proteins | sample CowpeawhiteBW_FD_76839 | JGI IMG/M metagenome (GOLD analysis project Ga0099822, IMG submission 76839) | Root nodule microbial communities of legume samples collected from California USA - Cow pea white BW | ecosystem: Host-associated > Plants > Roots > Nodule | place: USA: California | collected... | reverse complement strand
CTACTATGACTTTTCACAATTAATCCCTTCCTTTTTGGTCCAAATGTTCTTAAAATTCCTTTTCCACCGAACCAAAGCAACCCAGAACATGCAGAACCCGAAAATCAAATAAAAACGAAAAGCCTCGCCTGACGGGTGTTCTTCACCGCTAGGCAGTTCATGATCAACCCAGAAAAATGGGTGGTGGGTCTTGCGTCGCTTGGCGGCACTAAGCTCACCGCCAGGCGGTTCCTATTAGGAACTCAGAAAAATAGGCAAAATGCATGTGTCGCCTGGCGGTAGTTCATCACCCGCCAGGCGGTTTCTGGAAGAATTCCCAGAAACGCAAAATTGAACAAAAATAGACATTGATCATGAAATAAAATGCGATATAACATACATTTAATTATTAACCAATTAAAACGACGTTAATCAGCTCCCTTAACCTGGTCTCCTTTGCTTAATTTGAATGTGAGATTCTTCTTCTTGGCCAAAAAATGTCTTCCCTTAGTGCTCCCACATTCCAGCTCCAAACAGACTCTTAATTCTCTCAACACACTCTCAAATTCGCTCTCCTCTCACTATGTAACTATGGCAACCTTGCAAACCTTTCTTCTAACCTAAAATTGGCTTTTTAAGGGTGCCTTAATGCTAGGTTAATTACCAAAACGCAAATTTGGTTTAATGATGCTTGTAAATACCTTTCAAGGACCATTATGGCTGATTCTCCAGCCTCCCTTGGCTGCCATTCAGCTAGGGTTTTTCCTTGCCTTTCACCTTCATGCTAAAGGAATTTTGGCAAAAAGAAAGTTTAGTTTAGGTTCACCAAGGTTCAAACCCATCCCATGCCAATGTCAAATCAATGCATAACCATTTAACCAATTCATGATTCGTGATGATTAATATAATTCTATGATTATATTATCACTTAACATGATCAAGCATATTACTAAAAATACTAATAATTAAATAACACACAATTGGCATACATAAGACTCGAACCCAAGTCCTTTCACACGATAAAGTACTCTCCACCATTTGAGCTAGTACTTCTCCACATCATATCAATCACTATTAAATGCCATAAAGGCTTCCACGACCCGCATTTATTAATTAATTATTTATTTAATTAATTAAATTTCACGGGACTTACATTGGGCCCCGTCTTTTACTCCTCCACAGTCTTGGCCTGCTCTACCAGAATGGGCAACTCTTTGATTCGCAGTGGTACAAGAAATCTACGCAGCTCATGCCTCAGACCTCCCTCAAATTTGTGACAACGCCACTCCTCCGTGATCGCCTACGAGTAGAATCTCGCCAAATACTCGAAGCGATCAATATAGGACTGCATATGTTTATTTCCCTGTTGTAAGGTGAGGAACTTTGCCTCCAGAGCATGTTTAGCCGAGTTTGGAAAATACTTCTCCAAGAATCTGGTCCTGAAGTTTGTCCAGTTCACCTCCTCCTAACGGGTCTGCATTTGCTGTTGCATTCCCGTCCACCAGTACTCCACATCTCCCACCATTAGAAAAGTGGCAAAAGTCAGCTGTTGTGCCTTAGTACACGCCTGCACTCAGAATATTTTCTCACACTCCTTGAGCCAAGCATCGGCCTCATCAGGAGTAGCTTTGCCGCTGAATTTTGACGGCTTATGCTTCAACACATCTTCCATAGTCACTGGCCTCGCTGGTGGAACCATGGCCCTGAGTTGCATTGCAACAGGCTGCATAACGTCAACCATCCTATGGATTACCTGTGCAATTTCGTCAGCGCTGGCAACGTTCATTCTCCTCCTATTTGCCATAGCCTGAATGCACCACATATTAACTAAGAAATCAAACAACTTATATTTCAATTTCATACTAAGGCAAAACAATACATACACACATCAACGCGACAAGCTTACACACACAATACATACACACATAAATCAAAAACAATTTAATTAAAACATCATTTATTCTCAAAATTTTCCCCAAAACGTGGGAAATATTTAAATCGTTAAGTTCAACGCGCCAAACCAAATAATATAATTCACGGCAATACAGTATTACAAGTATAATTGTCTATAAAACTATTACAAAAGATCCACAGACTAACAAAATAAATCAGTGAAAATTCCCAAGAGATCCCCACTTGGTCCCTATGCATCAACTCGCTCACCTGTATCAACATCTGCTCCCATATAACAAGTTACATGATCATCGCTACACACACACACAGATAGGGTGAGCTCATTTAAATAAAATCAAACAAATATCATAAATAAGAACATAATCTCAAAGTTATAACCCGAGTTAGTATTTTTCCCTTTTTCCTTGGTTCTCGATTTCCATCACTTGCAATAGACGTTTATCATTTCTATATCCTTTAGGTGAGATCAGTGATCGATCTTTGCTGCACTAGTGTCTACTCGCCCCTCCGACTACAGGCCACCACCTGATAGTCCACACGTGGGAATAACGTTGCCACAACATCTCTATGACACCAAGTGGAGATCCCCCAAACAAACATAAGTTTGTAGTTGTTCCCAGACTACCAAAGCTCTATCAGAATACACTGAAGAGGGTAATCACCTGAAACCTCGTCGTACGAGCCACAACTCGCACACTCCACTGGACTTCCTAAACCACCAGGCTACAACCTAGAGTTGTCATGTGTTACCCCAATACGAGTTGCACTCGTAACTGGGCCCCCAGCCAAAGCCTTGCATCATGAACATCACCTAAAGTTGTGTAGAAACCCTTCCTCGCGCACCATCACTAGACCAAAACTGCCTGGCGCGCATCTCACACTGCTAGGCGGAGCTTGGTTCCAGACCGCCTGGCAGGCATCACACACCGCCAGGCGCCAAGCGTCATACAAGAGTCTCGTTGTTCCGTCACCGCTTGGCGCACCCATCTCGTGCTGCCAGGCAGCAGACACCTTCCAAGCCTCGAGCTTTCCCATTCCGCCTGGCGGACCCAACTTCGCCGCCAGGCGTCCTGTTTAGCTCATTCTCCTTAATTTACACATTGAGTCATGCCACAAAGTTGTCAATATGGTATATATATACTTTGAAACTACACAATCATGAAAGTATTTGCTCACAACCACGTCCAAACATCACTCTTAATCATCCAATCATAATTATAAATTTGTCATGCATTTTACACACTACCTAGCCTTTTTCTCAAGTATTAGCTTACAATCTAATTAACAGTAGTGTCTAATTCTAATTCGTTCTCCATACATTACCAATTCACTCATACAAAATCATTTAATCAGTGATTACCCAATGTCCTCATTCCAGCTTCTATTAATTACAGTCTCTTTCAAATTCATCATGCAACTTTATTTAGTTTAAAGTCTATATCCCAATTATGGTATACATATACATGAATCATTTAATATGATATGCTTGAGTTCCCTTCACCTCACTACTCCCCACTAAGCCCTATCATACATACTAATTCATCCAACATAACACCCCAAAATACGACAACACAGAGCTCCAAACAATCAGTGAAACTGCGGTATCGCCTACCGGCCACCCAAATGCCGCCAGGCGGTGGTTGCTGAGAATGGGTTCTGCCCCAAACTTATTTCAGTTCAACCCTGTTTCCCAAGCACTTCAATCACAGTGCCCATTCTTCACAGTAACATTATTTCACAGGCTCGCACATGACAAAATTCATAATGTATTCATATTAACATCAATTCTATAGAACAATACACTAATCATAGACATGATTCCACATAATCATTGTCCAATATTTCCCAATTATGAACCCTAATCCCAATTTCATACAAAAGCCCATGACATTCAGCTAATTGAATAATTAAGGGTCAGTCTCATTAAACCAAACATACACATACAATATCAATCCATATCAAACATCATCACGCCATTGATAAGCCAACCAAAACAAGAAAGAACAACAATGAATACATCGCCTGGCGGGTCACTTTCAGCCATCAGGCGGATCATCCGAAAACCCAGAAAACTGGGTGCAACCACATGTGCCGCCTGTCGGCAATTCATGCGCCGCTAGGCGGTTTCTGGAAAAATCCAGAAAATGCAAACCAAACCAAAATTAAAGGGTTTCACAGTTCAAACATGACCCAGCACACATTTTCATATGATACATAAATAAAACATACAGTAAGAACTCCCCTAACCTGGATATTACTTGCCCAAGATAAAAGCTAAACCCTCTTCTTGATGTTGGCACTGTGAGCCCCTCAAACTAGCTTCAATCCCACTATAATTCACCTCCAAAATAGCCCCACGTCCTGAGTGCTCACTCTCGCTCAATACTCACAATTTTTCAGCCCCTAAAGCTCTTTCTCTCCTTTGCTTGGTCTCTTAATCATGCCTTAATTGGGATTAAATGTAATAAAACGAAAATTCATAAAAAAAGAAAAGTTAATACTATTAATTCCCTATGAATCATAGCTTTCAACCCTTTCTAGTTGCCACCTAGGGTTTTCTGCGTCTCCTCACCTCAATACCAAAGTGGGTTTTGACAAAAAGAAAGTTATTTTGTCCAAGCCAAGGTTCGAACCCATCACCATGTAACAACCAACTCAACCATGTAATATTTCATGATAATATTCATACATCAAAGCTGATCTCTTTACTTATCACTCCCAAGCATGTCTATAAAAATACTAAAACAAAATAACACATAATTGGCATACATAGGACTCAAACCGAAGTCCTATCACACAATCAAAGTACTCTCAACCACTTGAGCTAGTACTTTTCCACGTCATAAAGGTTTGCATTTAATGCCATAAAGGCTTCTCCTACCCACATTTATTAAATAATTATTTATTTAATTATTTAAATTTAGTGGGTCTTACAAGGATTGTATAGGTATAATATTTGCACATCAAAGTTCGTTATGACTTTATCAGTTCACCATGTATTACTTTCATTGCTTTGGTTCTTTAGTATGTTATATGGATGAGTAGTTAGTGTTGGTATACTTATTGGACATGAGATTTAATTTTCACTAAACTAGTTATTCATATGTATACTACAAATAACTATGCGTTATGACAACATATGACATCAATAGTTTGCATAAGAGATACTATAATGGCTTATTATAGTGAAAATAATGATTATGGTGGTGATAGGAAGTAGATTGCAAGGTCTGATATGAAATTTTGTAATGATTAATTAATTTAAAGAATGGAAACTTATAAGTTTTGTTGATAATTATTTGCATAGTTTTAAGCATTCTTGCCAGATGAAGTACATTTCTTCCTTAAATAAGAATTTAAGTGTGGAACAAATGTCCATTCTTGAAGGAACATCGTTTGGATGTTTGTTTAGGATTGGATTTAAGGGTTCATGGTGAGACTATTAAGTTAGATGAGATTGGTGTGCACAACGAGTGTAAGAAATTATTCAATAACAAAACTATTGATGTTCACATGGTATATATTTCCTAGTAAGACGTAGGGATGAGGTTAGCTTGGAGGATTATTGTAAGCTTTATATTTTATTAGGAAAATTCGAGTTCCTTTGTCCAAGTCGCAGGGAAGAGTTTTCCCCATATTTTTTACCATTGTGGATGGCGTTGGTAGTCTTGGAAAATATAATTGGGCTGAACTTGTTTATGAATACTTAGTTGCATTCATGTTCTTAATGGAGAAAAGAAATAATAGACACTTCCACATTGTTGGTTGTGTGTATTTGTTACAAGTATTTGGTAATCAATCCCTATAAATTAAAATTTGATGTGTTTGAAATACAAATGAATGTATTGAGTGTTTTAGTTTCTGTTCACTTGTGGCAGGTATGGTCGTTTGACCATTTCTTGATTCCAAAATGTAATTTTGGAAAATCAAGCACAAAGTTCCCTCGAATATTGCAATGAATGAATACGAAAGTTGCAGAGGACAAAATTACTACTGCTTTGAATAAGAACAAGGTATGTTTCATTTCATCACATTACAAGATTGTGTATGAGTAGTTTATTGTAGTTCTTTAATTTATTTTTTAAACTTGTATTTTAGGTTATGTTGTAGGTTGTTATTTGATGTTGGTGTATCAAACTTTAAGCTTTCACATCCTTTTGTCAATAAAGCTTTTGAGAAATATGATACAGGATTTAAGGAGGACGAAGAATACGAGGAACACTTAAGAATAGAAGTTGAAAAATAAGAAGCTGAGATGTTGGAACTGTAGAACTCAATGGCAGAGTTGAAAGCAATACTAACTGATAATAGAAATAATAAGTTAAAATAGCAAGTTCCACCTAAAGCATGTGAATGTGGAGAACACGAACAATTTGATGAATACGAGCTACAAAATTGTTATGATTTTGTTGAAAGTACTCCTCAACAGCAATAGTGGCAAGAGGTTGGTTTGCACCTTGACAAGGACCAAGCGTAAAATAGTAATTTGTACCACCGATTGAAGGATGAACTGAGGAACTTTTTCAAGAGTAAAGTGATACAAACTTCATTTTTCACTTACAGGAGGAGGAAACGCCTTATGTAGAAGTTGTCGTTGCACCTCTGTAGTCATCTTACAATTTAATTTAATTTTGTCTGATTAGTGTGATACATTTCTGCTTCACTGTTATGATGTCACTTGTGGATTAATTTTGCATTTTAAAAGTCATGTTTCGAACACCATTTTGTGAATATTTTTCATTGTTGATTACCCCTTGTTATTATATGGTTGTTATTGTTGGATTTGTTTGAACTAAGTTTAATGCATGGGAAAAAAATTGTTGATAAATGGGAGACCAGGTTAAATGGTTAAATGCAGCAAACAAAGACTGTGAGTGATTAATGTAAATTCCATTGTCACGTATTTGGTAACCCATGAGTTCAGAAGTTCTAACCCATGTTAAATTTTCACAATAAATATTTGGCATAATTAACCTTCTTTATAATTGTCACTTTCAAGGCTACGCTTGATGCCATAAATTTTATTTGTAATTTTGTAAATTTTGTAATTGATTGAAAGTAGTGATAATTTATGCAGCAAACATTAATTTTTCTTATATATTGTTATATTTCACTACAATGTCTATTTGCTAACCCGTGATATAACAAGTGATAAGCCGTGTAATTTGTTTCGAAGTGTTGTACATCAAAGTATGAGAGGTTAAATATTCTGAACAGTGACTCCATAACGACTAACCACATGGTTGTCCTTGCAGCAATATATTGAATTCACTTCAACTCATGCCTATGTATGCTTTAATCCTAGTCGGAACTGTAAAACAATGACTCCACAATGGCTAATCGGAGTAAAATGTTTTGAAAATAACCTTTGCTATAATTCAGTTTCTTTATAACTAACACTTTGAAGACTCCTCTTCATGTCATCAATATTATTTATAATTTAGCAATTTGGTGAAGTTATTGAAAGTAGTAATAATTTGTGCAAGAAATATTAGTTTTTGTTATATGTTGTTAAATTCCATTGTATTATGGACTTGCTAACTCATGCATTTAGAAGTGCTAATCTACATTACTTGATTTTCATTGATGTACATGTTGGTAGGAGCCCTTAAATATTGTGAAGTTCCTTTAGACCTAGTAGTGGGTACATCATGTTTGTCCTTGTAGAAATATACTGAAGTCACTTCAAGCCATGGCTATGTTTGCTTTCATTCCATCTGTAACTACAAAGCAATGACTAAAGTATTGTTAACCTAAGTAAAATGTTTTGAACATAACTTTTGTTGCAATTCAGTTTCTTGTAGAACTCCCACTTTCATGACTCTGTTTCATGTCATCAATGTTATTTATAATTTATGACTTTTATGAAGTTATTGAAAGTAGTCACAATTTCTTCAAGAAATATTAATTTTTGTTATATGTTGTTAAATTTTCATAGTATTCTATATTTGCTAACATGCGAGTTCAGAAGTGCGAACTTGTGTCACTTGATTTTCATTAATGTACATGTTGGTAGGAGACCTTAAATATTGTGAAGTTTAGTCAATACTATTAGGGGGTACTTTATGGTTGTACTTGAGAGTATATGGTTCTGATTTTGGAGTACAAAAAGGCAGTTTAATGCATCGTATTTATGAATTCAATCCCACAGGAAATGCATATTTCTGAGTGCATTATTGCTAACCTATGTTAAATGGTTTGCACACCACCAGTAGTAGCAAAGGCATAACTAAATTCAGGGTAACCCATGTTATACATTGAAGACAAGTTAATTAACACAATCCATAAAATGTCGTCCACAAGTTCATATTTCATATATGATACATAAACTTAAAGGTGAGTTTGAAAAGGACATCCATAAACATAATATATAGTGGGTCATTTTTGTAATGACCTTATGGTTGTGACTTTGAGGACTACCCTGGTTTAGTGCGTTTGAATTTCTTAAATGGATCAACCAAGCTTTTCATCATCTCATCAACACTATTGTAGGTCAATTAGTCATCATCACTGCTATCCTCAACTGTTTGTAGAAGGATGTCCTCAAGGTGGTCGAGATTTGCATCCAAATTGGTTTCCACTGTTGTGTCCACATTGATGTCTACATTGTTGTCCACATTTACTTGCACATTTAGGTTTAAGTTGGGTTAAACATAGTCTTTGACATGCTCCTCTTGTCCCTCCATAGGATGTGAACCTGTTACCTCTTCAATTGTTGAACTAGTGATGTCATGTTTGAAGACCTATGAATTTGATGATAAGTTATGAAATTCAATTTCTATTATGACCTAACCCAACCCAAAGTAATGAATGAATTCTTAAAGTTCCGACCTTAACAATATTCCTTAGTGTAATGTTTAGGTACAACTTATCTGGACTGGGCTTGAATATGTCAACTTCTTTCAGTAATATGACAAAGCCAACATCAATTTATGGACCATATTCAGGATGTGAAATTATTTTTTTGTGGACACTGGTGTAACATCCCGGTCGGATATTACTAATTTAAGTAATAAAATTAAGAAATATGATGAAAAGCTCGTTTATTACACTTCACTTCCAAAAAAATGCGGGAAATTTTAAAACATTTATTACATCAAAAGTTATCTAAAAATCCATAATTTATGAAACTCCAATACAATATCCAAATTCATAAATCAGTAAAACACTGTTTACAAAGTTCATAAAAATAATAATGATAAAACTACAGTAAAAGCTTTTCCCGGCTAACCCTCTCTCTGATGCTATGCCTCACCAGCACCACCTACAACATCATATGCTCTTGTGTAACGCATTACACGATCATCGTCAAACACAAGCAAAGCTCATAAACAGTTAACGTATAAGTTAATAAAAATCAAGATACACCTATTTATTTTATTCTAGTTAATTTTTGACCAAGACCTTAATCCCCAAGGCTTTTCAACCTTCAATTCATAAAAATAGTTAACCATGGACTCATGACTTATGATGCTCACACGAACCTGCCCGTTAGTGGTCCTGCCTCTACGAACCTCCCTGCTTGTAGTCCTGCTCTATGGACCTCCCCGCTCGTAGTCCTACTCTACGGAACTACCTGCCCGTAGTCCTGCTCTACGGACCTACCCGCCCGTAGTCCAACACACGTGATCCACCAGCTACGAACCTCCCCACTTGCAACATCTCTCAAGTGTGAGCATAAAACATATGAACCTACCCACTCGTATCCCCACACGAGAGTAACAGGATATGAACCTCCTCGCTCATATCATCATGTGTTCACCACCATTCATGAACCTACCCGCTCATTGCACAACGTCTCCTGATCCAAGTCTCACATCACAATATGATAACGAAAATAAGAAAAGCAAACTACGCTACACAAGGTACATACTCAAGATGGTCTTAGGGATTCCAATGCTTCCACAAACCTGCCTGCTTCTGGTCCAACTCTACGGACCTCCCCGTTTGTAGTCCAACACATGTGATCCACTAGCTACGAACCTCCCCGCTCGTACCATCTCTCAAGTGTGAGCACGGAACATACAAACCTCCCCACTTGTATCCCCACACGAGAATATCAGGATATGAACCTCTCCGTTCATATCACCATGTGTTCATCATCAGTCATGAACCTACCCACTCATGACAACATCAAGCATATCCCAGACCAGGACCAACACAACAAGCCATGCAAAACATATCACAAATGCACCTTTGCACTGCACCATCGCCTAACGCAGCCTAAGTGCCGCTAGGCGAAATGGCAGTGCAGACCACCTGGCGGTTCCACATCACCGTTGGATGCCACAACTCACAAGACTTCCCTATTTCCTACTATCACCTAACGGTCCACACTACACCGCCAAGCCCTACACTAGTAATGTGACACTACTTGTTTAGGTACTCTAATTCATTTCCTAGCATTCAACCATTCAATTCTCAAACATCCAGAAATTAACATACACATTCATATACTCCAAATTACAACATCACAACACATATGCATCTTTCAAGTATAAGCGCACATTCCTCTCTTTTATAATTCATATATACTTACATCTTAAATCAATGCCAACATTCAATTTGAACCCAAAAGTAAACCATGCTCATATGAAATTATAAAATAATAAGATAGTAGGCACATAACTCATTTATTCATATATATACTCCACCATTTAAATCCATGTTAGCATTCAATTTCAACTTATGAATATGCATGCTCAAATCAAATATAAAGTAGCAACCATCTAACAACTTAAGCACATGATTCTATGCACCAATGCAAATTAATATAGCACTTCACTCCACCTATATAATAATTTAATTTATATTGATACACATGCATTCACCAATAAACCAATTCTCAACATGTGACTAACCCAAAGAAACATTCAAATTCATATATAGTTACAACATAACCCACTCATGCTTCCAACTCATGCCACATTAGTAGTTACTTTAAATTATCAAGAGTTTATTCATGCATTTTAAAGACTTCCCAACCAACAATCATGAGTAGGGATGGCAACGGGGCGGAACGAGGACGGGTTTTGCAAATTTAAAAATATTTTTTTTAAAAATATAAAAAGAAAACAAATATTCAAATTAAAATATATTTTAAATGTTTATTTAATTCAATTTTTTAAATTATAATGAATCTCTTTTTTATAGTAAAGTGAATGATCCTTTCAAATTACTGACCATAGTGAATGGTCATACTAAAGTTCCATGTGTGCTTAAAGTTTAATCCTTAGCATTTTAATTTCATCCGTAGATAGAAAATGGGCAAGTAGATGATGTAATATGCTTGGATGTCATTAGTTTAGTAAATGAAGATTGTGGTCATCATACTTTAGACGAGGAGGATAGCTTTGATAATGTTGACCTCAGTAATCACCCTGACAATGTTGCTACTCCCTCTGTTGGAATGCAATTTGACACCGCAGAATACATTAAGACTTTCTACAAAAGACATGGTGTGAAATATAGTTTTGGAGTGCGAATTCGAACATAAAAAAGGATGACGATGACCAGTTGTGTTACCTTAAATTAGTTTGCTCAAGGGAAGGTAAATATGTGTCCCAAATCCTGCCTAAATTGAAGACCCACCCTACCAAAGAAAAGAATGTTTAGCTTGTATAACAATTGTGAAAAAACCACAAGCATGGATCCTAAGGACTGTGGTACATGACCACAATCATGACATTAGTCCTTCTAAATCGAGGTTAATACGGGGTAATAGAAGGTTGAATTTGTAGGTTAAGAGAACCCTTGAAGTTAACGACGAAGTCGGTGTTCGTTTGAACAAGACTTTTAGGTCCTTGATATGCCATGCATGGGGTTTTGACAACTTAGATTTCCTTGAGCGAGATGCAAGGAATTATATTGGCCAACAAAGATGCACCTTTGCGAAGGAGGGAGATGGGCAGGCATTGATTGTCCATTTCTCACGAATGAGAGAGTTAAATAATGAATTTTATTATGAAATTGGCACAGATGTTGATAATATAATAATCAATGTTTTTTGGCAAATGCAAGGAGTAGAGCAACCTTAGTGGATTTCGATGATGTTGTGTCATTCGATACTACATACCAAACCAACAAATACGACATGTTGTTTGCACCCTTCGTTGGTGTTAACCACCATGGGTAATTGATTCTACTGGGTTGTGAATTTTGTCTTTAGAAGCTACTTCAACTTTAACATGGATTTTTCAATGTTTTTTGAGGTGCATGGGGAACTAGGCACAAGAAGGCATTATAACTGACCGATACAAAACAATGAAAAATGCATTTACTGTTGTATTTCCCAAAACCAATCATCGGTGGTGTCTGTGGCACATCATGAAAAAAGTCCCAGAAAAATTAAGTGGATTGACCAAGTACAAGGGCATAAAGCATGGTTTGAAGTAATGACACTATTCAAGAACAGATGGAACTCTTTTTATTCCAGGAACAAGTAGAAAAAAATTGATAAATCATTAAATAATTTTGTAATTCAATTTTCCAATTTTTATAATTAGTATCTTTTAATATTACAGAGGACTTTGTTTCAAAAAAATACGTTGTCTAGGATATTTACCACGACTTTCTTTGATTCATGGTTGTGATATTTTTAATAGTTAATTGTTAATTTATTTATTTTGTTATTTCAAGTTTAAGATTCGAAAGATATTTATTCAAAATAGTTACACTTATTGATTTCAATGAAATCCAATCATTTCAAGGGGTTTTGATACGGTTAAATGAACTATCCTTTATATTATATTATGGTTGGAGTTCTTGCGATTGCAATTTTTTTTAAATGTATTGGTTCTTTCAAATTTTTAAACATATCGTTTCTTTATATATTTATATATTTATTTATTATTTCTTTGTAATTTATATTTTATAATTTCAATTGATAATTTAATAATTATATTTTTTCATAAAAAAAGTTAACATATTTTTGTAATTTTAAGTCTTTTTGAGAGAGAGAGAGAGAGAGAGAGAGAGAGAGAGAGAGAGAGAGAGAGAGAGAGAGAGAGAGAGAGAGAGAGAGGGGGGGAGAGAGAGAGAGAGGAAGAGAGGAGGAGCGAGGCG
>Ga0099822_1008682_pt1 | contig 12967 bp, 7 predicted proteins | sample CowpeawhiteBW_FD_76839 | JGI IMG/M metagenome (GOLD analysis project Ga0099822, IMG submission 76839) | Root nodule microbial communities of legume samples collected from California USA - Cow pea white BW | ecosystem: Host-associated > Plants > Roots > Nodule | place: USA: California | collected... | reverse complement strand
TGGTTTACTTGCAATGCACCACTTCATATTACACAAAGAATGATGGGAGCCATGAGCTTGTTTGGTTTGAGAAAACATTTGTGGCTTTTACTAATAATTACAAAATCAAGCAAGCTGAACTCACATATGCTGTAGTTTGATGTAGTTGAACTACTCATTGACAGCAAAGACATATAATCATGCAATTTTAAGGTTCTGATTCAATGCTAATCATTAAACAAACTTATTGATATGCCTAAGGGTATGGATACATTGCAGAAACAAAATCAAATATGTAGAAAATGTAAAACCACTAATTAAACCATAATTGACAACAAAATTAACTATTAATGTGACAACAAAACCACACTTAATGGGTCAAATTTTGTACAGTGACTAAAAATTGTTACAACTTGAGACCACATCAATGTAAACCCTGAACAAACATGTTTGAATCATCAAATTACTATCACAATCAAGAAAAATAGAAATAATTCATATTGAAACTCAAAGAATGAACAAGTGCTGGGAAATTTAACAAAATTAACTACTTTTTGGGGTTTTGATGATTTAAGCTTTATATTCTAAAACTATGAATTGAAACATGTTAAAGGTGATATAAAATGGGTAAAGAAAGAAACCTAGGATTGAAAGCTAGCTGCCACATAGGATTAATGATAATGACAAATTGCTTTTGGCTTGATATCTTCTTTGTAACTCTGGACCCCTTTCTCCTAGCTTCACCTCTCTTTAAAAATCATCTAAGCTTCATTAAAAAACACAATTAAAGTCTAAATTAAGGCAAATCAAGGGACTTAAATAAAATTGGAGCCAAGTTAAATAAAATTGGTAGTCTAAACTAGAATTAAGACAACTATCCTCATGCAAGTCTATAATAAGCAACTAAAAGGTATAACAAAACTACTTAGACAAGTTGTAAGAGACACCTACACTCTAAAAATCTACTTACTCCCCAAAACTGAAACTTTAAACAAAATTCCACTCCCTAGAACCAAGATATTCTCTAAACTACTTCTCTAGAAACCCAAAAAAATCTAAATTGAACTAAAAAGCAAAAGTAAGTATAAAGAAACTGTATGACCAAGTTTAAAATGGTAACATAAAGCTAAGAAATTACTCAAAATTTAAAATGTACTAAAAACTCAAAATGTGACGTGCTACATCCTAAAACACAAGCTAAAGTTGGCTAAAATACAAAATCTACTCTAATCAAGGGTCAAAACGTGTAGCAGTGTGCAAATGCATTATTCTACCATCTAGACATGGTTAATATGATGCTAATCAATTACTAAAATAATGATGTTTCCAAAAGAACTAGTGTACAACAAAAATCCTAATTCTAGGTAGTCTAGAAAACCTAAAATGAGCATATCACACTCAAAACTTGTAAAATACTTGGAATGAGATAATTGATGGCCCAAACATGTTTCAAATCACTAAACCAAGATGCTAGGATGATGAAACCTTGATTTGGAGCTTTTTATTTAAAAAGTCAACCTTTGGGTCAACTCTCCATCAAAAGTGACTTCTAGAGTGGTTGAAATCTGAACCCTTGCTGAATTTCTTTGGTTTTAATTGTTGGAGATAATTGTTTGGTTTTAATTTTTGGAACTAATTGTTTGGTTTTAATTGGTGAAACTAATTTTTTGGTTTTATTGGTTATGATTTGTGCCAATGTAGGTGTTTGTGAGTAGGGTTGTTGATTTGTGGTGAGTGTTCTTCGTTGAAGCTTCAAAGTAAAGGTGAGTGACTTATTTGACTCTTTGATTGCTGGTTTTTTTTATCTGTTTATGCTTTTAATTTGTTTTATGGTTTGAATATGTTTATGGTATGAATATGTTTATGCTTTGAATATGATTTTGGATCCATCTAGGATCCATTTTACTATCATTAGGTAATTACATTGGAATTCCTATAACTAGGTAATTCCAATTACTACTTTTGGTTTGCATAGTCATGGGACTTGCATTCCAATTAGGACAATGATGTTTGTTTTCTATTTGGATATCTTACACAATAAGTGAGATATATCCCCACATTGCTCCACTTAATTCCAATTCTCCCTTTAATAATCTAATTTAAGGCCTTTATTGTTTTATAGAACATGGGCGAACTTCCTTTCGATCGTGCTTGGATGTATGATCGTTGTTATAGTGGTAGAAGGGGGTTGAAAAAGTCTTTTGTCTTAGGCGTTGAAGAGTTTGTCCAAGTAGTAACACAATCTAGATATTTTGAACTTGAAGGTGGGATTAGATGCCCTTACATTAAGTGTGACTGTACAAGGATTTTGACATATGAGGTTGTCAAGTGCACCTTTATAAAAAAAGGGTTCATACCAAATTATTGGATTTGGACATTACACGGTGAAGATATGCTAGTTATATATTTACATGAAGGTGATAATTATGTCCCTAGAGATGGTGTACATATTGTAGAAATGGAGCAATTGTGTGACATGGAAGAGATGGTCAATAACGCTTTGTGTTAATTTCAATCAACCCAACAAGCCAACGACACTAACTTAGAAAAGTGTCCTAATGAATCCACATAAAGGTTTTATAATTTTTTGGCGGAGGAAAATCAACCTTTATTTGAAGGGGCGAAAGACTCTAAACTGTTAGTATGTGTTAGACCTCTATCTTATAAGTCTAATTGGAATATTCCCAACCAATGCTTAGATGCTTTTACCAAATTTTTGTTAGATCTCACACCACCAAGTATGACCTTGCCAAAGAGTTATTATGGCGCTAAGAGGTTAGTATCGAAGTTGGGTTTGGAGGCTAAGAAGATTGATTATTGTGTGAGTGGTTGTATTTTATGACAATGATAGTGGATAAAAAGATGCAACATTGCTTGAATGTAAATTTTGTCACAAACCAAGATATCACCCAATTCATCAGGGATCAAGGCGAAAAAACTAATTATAGTTAAGTCAATGTTCTATTTGCCTATAATCCCAAGATTACAAAGAATGTTTGCTTCTATGGAAACCACGCCACATATGACTTGACATCATGACAACCAAAGTCAAGGAATGCTACGCCACCCATCTAATGGTGAAGCATGGAAGCACTTTGATCGTAAACATCCTACCTCTGCGTCTGATCCACGTAATGTGCGATTGGGTCTATGTTCAGATGGATTTAACCTTTACATTCAGGCTTCATCTTCACCATATTCTTGTTGGCCAGTGATTGTTACTCCATACAATCTTCCTCCTGAAATGTGCATGTCAAAACCTTATATGTTTTTGAGTTGTCTTATACCAGGACCATCCAATACAAAGGCCTCTATTGATGTTTACTTGGAGCCCTTAATTGATGATTTGAAGAAGTTGTGGGTTGGTATCTTGACCTATGGTGTTTCAAGGAAACAAAATTTTATGTCTAGATAACATTATTACCTTAATGTCGAGTAGGAATCTTCATAAAGCTTTCTTAAACACCATAACACCATATAATGCTAAACACTAAAATGGGTCTTTATCATTTGGTAATTATAACTTAGGTTGTTATGTTTGTGTTTGTTTTTTTCCTAACCTTGTTCTGTTGTGGCTATCTTGGAATGGTCCAAATCAACCTCCCTTACACACAAAATAGTGCTGACAGCAAATACATATGATTTTCAAATTTAAACAACATCTAGCTCATAGGTCCAAAAAATATGTGCTTATATTTAAATCAAAGCCCTTTGAGTCTACTTTCCAAAAAAAAAAAAAAGAATCAACGCATTTGGAGTTTTGTGGAGAAAGCTATGGACTAAATAGTAGGTGAAGGTCAGAGTTGCAAGAATGTGTGATCAACGTTTTTCTAAGTCTCACCAAGAACCACCAACTAAAAATAAGTCACAAAGTGATCACACTTACCATTACACTTCTTAAAGGTCAAGTTCCATTAAATGTTTTAAGTGTTTAGGGTATTGGCACATTGCTTTGAATTGTCCAACCAAGAGAACCATCACCTTAAAGAAGAGTAATTATGTAGAGAGTGAACATTCATCTCCCCCAAGAATCTTCTTCCTCTAGTGAAACTAAAACTTGTGAGAGAGACCATATGGTAGTGAGGCACATAATAAGACAAGTTCAAAAGGAACTTGAGTCCACTCAAAGAGAAAACATTTTTCAACTAAGATACCTTATTAGCAAAATGGTTTGTTATCTAATTATTAGTGGAGGAAGTAGTGCAAATATGGCTAGCATAAGATTGGTGGAAAAACTTAGCTCAGAAACCATTCGTCATGCTAAGCCCTACAAGCTTGGATAAGTAAGGAGGGAGAAATAAATGTCAATAAACAAGTCCTAATTAACTTCTCCATAGGAGGCTACAAAGATAAGGTCCTATGTGATGTTGTTCCAATGGATTCCACACATATCTTACTAGGTAGGTCATGTCAATTTGGTATACACACTTTACATGATGGCCATACCAACCAATATGTTTTTTACACACATGGGAAAAAGATCACTTTAATATATTTATCACCTCAAGAGGTAAAAAAGGATAGAAATGTAATGAAAACGAAAAGAGAAAATGAAGAAAAAGAAAAATGGGCGAGTTTCCACAAAGGTGTTACTTGTCTACAAAAAGAGCATCCCAAAGCAAGATGTACACTACCATTCTTCATCCTCTTCCCAAGTCAAAAGGGAATAACTAAAGCATAATCAAGAGAGGAAGGATGTCTTTTCCAAAGCTGGGGGTTATATCCTTAGTAAAAATTGCGAAAAACCTCATAGAAGGAAGGAAAAATGACTTCATCAAATGAAGTTAAACTTCATCAATAGGAGCTTCATGAATTTGAGGTCAAATTTTTTCCAAGAAGGGGAGAATGATGACCCCTTAATCCCTACCAAGGATGGAGGCACATGGCACATACTTAGGTAGAATAAACATGTTTAGAAGGGGAGTTTCTTCACCTTTTTTGGATTTAGTTTTATGTTTACTTTCCTAAAGTTGATTTATGTTGACTTGGCTTAAGTTGACATGTTGAATCTTTGGTTGTTTGTTTTGTAGGAATAAGCTAGACCCAACTTGGAGGAGGATAACACTACTTGGAGTAAGGGAGAGGTTTGCACTTGGGACCACACATGCTAGAAGGGAGTTTCTTTTGGAAACCTTAGAGAGCAAGTTGAACCTTTTCTTCTAAAAGGTCAAAGGTGCCACATATGAAGGCTTAGGATTGTCTCCTTTTCAAGACACCTCTTTTAGACCTAAGGTCCCACATACGAAGTATTTTACAATAAAATACAATTTTGGCATAAAATAAAAAATGTGGTCTCCAAAAACCAGATTTTAAGCTCGAGAGTCAGTTATGTCATAAGGAAGTATTTTTTATTTTTATTTTATTTTTTTATTGTATTAAGTTTTATATATATATATATATATATATATATTATTTATTATTTAAAAATAAGTTTAATTAGTTAGATGGTCCACTTTTGTTCATATGTGTCAGTTTGGTAATCGCTTTTAGAAATATGTCAATCGAGTATCAATTTTTGAAAAAAGTGTCTCAATTTGGTTCATTTCAGTAAAAAACTTATTAACCCTGTTAACTTTATTCATGACTTTTACCTCTAAATTTTAATATAAATATAAATATTTAATTTTGTAAGTCTTTAAATATCAATACAGTTAACACGACGTTAATAACTTTTTTCTTAAAAGGACCTAATTAAGACATTTTTTCAAAAGTTAGGACTCAATTGACAACTTTTTAAAAGCGGGTACCAAACTGACACATCTGAACAAAAGTGAGTACAATCTGACTAATTAAACCTTAAAAATAAAATAAAAATAAACTTGATGGACATTGGTTAATACTGGAATTAGGATTCTCTTTCTGGATTTCTTCACAACTAGCCATTGAGAGAGTGTGAGAGTAAAAGAAAAAACAAAAAGATAGATTGGGAAAGAGAGATAAGAGATCAAAGAGATTGAAGAACATATTCTCACAATATCCTATTATGATTTATGTAGGTTAGATTTATTATTCTCCCATTTCAATATAATGCTTCTCTCAAATTAAGTTTTTCCCCAAATTAGTATGAACCTTAATTATAATTTTAGGGATTTTTTTTATGAAATTAGCATGAACTCTGATTATATTTTCCCCAAATTCTAAATTATAGAATTTAGGGCTTTTGTGTTTCCGCTGTATATGGTAAAATTTGTAAAATTTAATGGATGTATCTTGGCCTGCATTATGAATTCGCTGAACATAATGATTTAGTTGAATAAACTTTGGAATAGAAATTAGAATATCCATGTTACATAAAAATTCAATGAATTTAGAAAAATTATAAAATGAAAAATGTGAATCAAAGTATGAAAATTGTTTGAATATATGAAATAATTATTTTAACTAAAAAAATAGTTTATATATAAAAATATAAGTTGGCACTCCTAAATTTTTTGTCCAAGATATGCCATTATTTAGAAAAATGGGGAGCATGTGAGATATTGAGGTGTTAAAAAACAAATGATGGATATAAAGAGTTTAAAACATTTATTTAAAACCTTAAATAAAGGTCAAAAAGTTAAAATAGGCCAAATAGAAAAAATAAAACCAACATAGTTACAATAATAAAAAGCATGGTGTAGTAAGGAATTAACAGGCAATGTGTAGGGAACATGGAAGTGCAACAAGTAAACACAACAAACAAGCCCAGAAACAAACAAATAATAATATCAGGTGCAAGATTATTACATGTTGAGGTGCACGAAGTTAATAAAACAAAAAAAAAACCAACAAAAATAAGTAGAGAATATGTATAAACAAACAAGTGGAGTGTAAGAAGTAAAATAGTCAACACAAACAAATAATAACATGAGGGTGTGGACAGTAAAACAGGGGTGCAACGAGTGGTGTGCAGTGAATAAAACACAAGCCAAAAAGAGAAAAACAAAACACATGGGGTGTGGGGTTAACAATTATAGGGGTGCATTATTCAAAATCCACCAAAAGTATAAACATCAAATACAAATTTCGAGTTTGAGAACATCAATGTTTATAAAGTCTTTAAAATTCATAAAGAAGTAAAATTCTGTAAAATGACTCCCCAAGCTAGCTCCGCTTCGACTCTAAGCATCACTAGAACAACTTGCAACATCATCTACTCCTGTGTAAAGTATTACATGATCATCGCTAAACACAAGTAAATAGAGTGAGCTAACATATAAACATACATATATATATATATTTAATATCCAAATATATGCATACACACATAAAAGGAACTCCATCCTTTAATTCCATACCATATGGCCACCACCTCGTTATCGATGTTCTACATCTTTAGATGAATACCTCAAGATGCTCTTGCTGCCACACCTACAAGCCACAACTTGTAGAACACGTGCGGGAAAACTGCTACGGACCGCACTCCGTAACACCAGGTGGAGTTCCCAATACGAACCAAAGTTTGTACTCTCGACACAAGATTAATACATCACTAGCCACAACTTGTGATTGCTTAATCGAGTGGAGACCTTTCGTACGAGCCATAACACGCATACTCACACCGGCAACACTTGCCAATCTGAGCCATAACTCAAGGAATGCTCGTGTTTCTCCGCCATCTCGAGCAACAACTCAAGGGATGCCATTCTGAGCCATAACTCAAGGAATGCCACTTGTTTACCCTCTATTCTGAGCCACAACTCAAGGGATACCGTTCCGAGCCACAATTTAAGGAATACTCTAGCAAGTCGATCTTTAAGGTATCACCTAAAGCTTTGTAGACCACGCACATCCAAAGCATACAAAAATCCTGTCGCTGCATTATTACTTGGCGCTGCTCCAGAGCCACTAGGCAAAAATGAATTGCAGGCCGCTAGGCAGAAGCATCATACCTGCTAGGCGCCACGCGCTCCCTGTGCCACTACAATATTAGCTATCGCCTGGTGGTTCAGACCTCACCAATAAGCGCTACACTAGTAACTCATATAGTACTAGTTTTTCACACCCCAACAAGGTTCCAGCACCTCTCGGTCTCAACAACACACATCCAGAATTATTCAATGTCCCTTTGTAGGCATCACCACAGGACTCAATCATCCATTATGCATAAACCTTTATCTAGGATAACATATATGTGCCTACATATATATCTTCACAATTTAGACATCAACCATTCTTGAATTTGGCCACCACCCAATTTCACACCACTAATCTCTAAAAACAGGTTCCAATTCATTAGTGATAACCCTCAACCCCAAGTTTTATGCCAAACAGTAGCCATATCTCCAATTCCCCTTTTTAATGACCTAAATGTATCTCAACAATTCAAATCACCATCCTAACTCACAACAACGAACAATTAAGTTTCTGAAAGTACACAACATAGCCTACCCCTATTGATAATTCACACTAACTCATACTTATCTTCAAGTTGTATCAGTAAGATTGTTATTTCTCCCCAAACCTTAAGGCATACAAGTACTACCAGTTCATTTTACCTTATTTTCCCCATGTCCAATTCCGCTTGAACCCCTTAGGGACTCCTCAACTCGAGCCTCCCCAAACTAGACATCAAAGTTGTTGCCACTAGTTATCGCCTAGCGGCAAGCTGTGAGCTGCCAGGCGGTGCATCATTTTCTGGAAATTCCAGAACTGATTCTGCACCTGTGCGAGTTCTCGTCTCCAACCATTCATACTAACCTATCAATTTTCCTCACAATCCTTACTTAACACGTTCCATTACTTAGTTAGATAACTACCAATTAATAATACAGAAGAATTTTAATCATTTGCAGTACAAATCAGGCTACCCAACATTACTCCCCCAACTTAACAAAACCCTAATACACATTGAATCTCGAATTCATCCCATTAAGTCAATTTACAACGTAAATCTTTGGTTATTCTTTTTCCTCAACTCATCATTATGCACGAATGCATTTTTCCCTACCAAAATAACCCAGAATACGTAGAAAACCCAAGTCGAGCCAAAACTCGTTCGCGTCGCCTGACAGGTGTTCTTCACCGCCAAGCAGATCATACCAAAACCCACAAAAACATGATGAGAAAGGTTGTGTCGCCTGGCGGCTAGTTCATGCCGCCAGGCGGTCCCTCGCAGGAATCCAGAACTGCACTCATACTGGCATGAGTCGCCTGACAGCTTTGAAGGGCCGCCAGGCGATTTCTAGAAAATTTCCAGAAACATGAAATTCAAGCGATGGTAGAGAAGAATCATACATAATGATGTTATACATCATGGAGTTAATCCAAAACATAAAATTAACGAGGTCCAACTCCCCTAACCTGAATTCCTTGCTTAAGTCTTGGAATTTCATAAGTCCTTGTGCACCACAATAATTCTAGCCCTTGTTTGCTTTCCAACTTTGCTCTCAGTCCTTGCTAGCTTCTCTAATTAACCCAGAACACACTTTCCTTACAACACTAACTCTTGGCAGTCTCAAAAGCTTATTTTTCTTCCTCAATTGGCTAATTAACTAAGCCTTAATTGTGGTTAATGGCAAGAAAACGAAAATCACTTTAATGGTAGTCATAATTGCTATTAAAGAACATTATTGATTCTTTTCCAACCCTCTTTGTTGCCCCTTAGCTAGGGTTTCTGGCCTTTCACATTCATGCCAAAAATGATTTTAGCAAAAAGAAGCTTAATTCATGTCTACCAAGGTTCAAACACATAACTATGCAAATGTCAAGTCAATGCACAACCAATCAACCAATTCATGTTTCGTGATAATTCCTATAAATCTAGGATTATATTATCACTCCTCATGATCAATCATATTATCAAACTAATACACAATTAAAATATAACACAATTTGGCATACATAGGACTCGAATCCAAGTCCTCTCAACACAACCAAGTACTCTCAACCACTTCAGCTAGTACTTTTCCACATCATAAAAGTTAAAATTAAATACCATAAAGGCTCCCACAACCCTCATTTATTAATTAATTAATTAAATTTCTTGGGTCTTACAGAAATTGAGCACAAAGGTTACACGAGTAAAATAGAGGGTGCACGAAGTAAATACTTGTCCAACTTTCTCTCTTTTTAAAATAAGAAAAAAAAAATTAGGTTTTTCAATTTCATCTCCATTGTGCGAAGACCATGGTAGCATCACCCATTCCACTCATGGCTACCCATTTCTCGCCCAACCGTGGTCGTCGGTGACACCAATTTCTACCTTCATTCTCGTCAAAGCACTGAAAAAACTTTCAAGGTTTCCCCATTCCACTCCATTTACGTGTGCGTATCAAAACTAGCCTTAGGGTCTCGCCATTGTCTTTTTTCCTTCATATAGAGACGTCATTCGAACAACATCTAGTTGATAGCCTCCTCCTCAAACTAGGTTGGGCCAAAGCAAGAAATGGTGCTATGGTGATGATGATGATGAACTCATGGAAGTTTGATGTATGAGCGGAAATAACTCTTGGTTTTGGTGTTTTAATGGTGGGATGGAGGTTGTTTGTGGTGCTCTAAGAGAGGTTATGGGATGTTCTAACAAGTCACTAAGAGACAAGTTTATGGCAAAAAATTAAATTTGGTAGCATAACATTAAGAATCTCAAAGTGAAAAATACATGGGGGAGACACCTCTATTTATAAAGTAAGGTGTCTCTACAATAGTCCAAAACCCTATAGTGCTAACATACACCAAAACCCTAAAAATGTTATCTTAGTGAAGGGAACTTCACATGTGGCACTCCTCACTCTCACAAAACTGAACCAATCATGGAGTGTCATGTGGAAAGCTACTTTATGAAAAACCTTTTCAATAGGACAATGACACATGATCACCACTTTTGTAAGAGAACTCTCTATTAAAGGCTTTCCATGTGGCATTTGTGGGACACCCTTCATAAAGCTAACTTGATTAACACAATTAAACATCAAAGAGTTGCTTAAGTAGGCGAATATGATGCTCCCTACTTAAGCAATATTGTTTTTAAAACCCTGCATTACTTGGCCCTTAATACAAGGCCTTCATAAGAAATCCTACACTACAAGACCCTTAATACAAGGTCTAAAATTTCTTTATGATGGCCAAGAGAAGGGGACATTAGCTTCACCTTGTTGAGAGGCTGCTAACTCTTTTTGAATTTATTTGTCCAAGCTCCTTGTGATAGGACCCTTGGCTAGGGGTGTGTCATCACCAATCCTCCAACGCAAGTCCGCGATTAGAGTCTCGACCAATCTTCTTCTTCCTTATTTTTTTCTTCTTTAGAGACCCCAAATCGGTCACTCATCCATCATCGACGAATCACTATAGCGCCACCTGCCACACCGTCATCAATGACGTCTATCTCCGCTTACGCAATCCACCGCTCAGACCACCGCGACCAAGACCTCTATCAGAGTCATTGTTGCTCTACTCGTTTTGAAACCCAAATGTCGCCGACGATTATCTCTCCTCATTACCCTATTTCTCTTTTGTGTTGACTTTTTGTTTTATGTATGATAATGGTGTTGATGAAGGGTTAATGGTGTGGATAATGAAAGTTTAAAAACCTTGTCCAAAATCGGTGGTAGGTAAAGTGGGTTTTGGTCTATATCTTTGTTATTTCTATTTTTTGTTTTATATAGAGATTACATGACACATTTGAACGAGAATAGAAAGGAGAGTGGGTTTTTTGTGTGTTGATGATGGACGAGTTACTTGAGTAATGGAAGAAGGAAGACTTGGTGAATGATGGGAAGTAGAGATGATGATGCCAATGGAGGTTCCATGTGATTGTGAAGGTTGGAAACAGTGGGCGTGCGCATCTGTTTTATTTTCTGGATGTAGGTGGAGGACATAGGTAGTAATAGAGGTGAGTAGGAGAATGATATTGATCTTTGTTGTATACTTCAAGGGTAAAGATGGTGACCAACCAACACATGCGATATTGGCTCCGAGTATTAAGAAGGAATGGTGGAGGTTAAAGAAAATGGGACATAAAGGTTGATGATGATGTTCATTGTGAGGATTCAGTTAGGGATGAGGGTGGTTTTTGGTTGTGCTAAAATGAAACAACAAGCCATGCGACACATTTGAATCATGAGGCAAACACAGTAAATACACAACTATATCATGCTCCTTCATGTTCATGGCATTCAAGTATGAAAGATGAAACGTATCAAACCTAATACATACTATCAACACCCAATTTCTTCTGGCTGAATAAATTTATTTTCAAAATAAATAAATAAATAATGTTAATGGTAAATAAAAAAGGTGAAATAATTTTTCTTCAAAGATTTTCAAACTTTTAGCAAAAAGAAAAAAAAAAGAGTTGAATAAAAAAAGAAAAAAAGGAAGAGCCCAATTTGTTATTAATTATCACACTCCTTTTCATGAGCCCAACAATTCAAATATTTTATACCCTTTGTTTTTGAAAGATAAATTAGTGATATGATTGTAATGATTAGAATCAATATCTCTTCAAATGGTAAGAATCAATATTACTAATTGGAATTGATTTTGTTATCTCATTTGTTGACGGTTAGAATCAATATTATTGATCTTGATTGATTTTGGGTTCTGATTTGCTGCGATTTGATTCCCATAATATGTTGCTATCATGACCAACTCCTTCCTTATATTGTTCATTACAATTAAGACTGAGATTGCTTTGATATTGCAAGGTGTGAGTATAAATACGCACTTTGTAATACAAGGAGGGCAACAAAAAATTCTCTATACTTCTCTAATTCTTTTCCATCACCACTCCCACACACACCTTGTAAGGCCCATTTAAAATCTTTTAACTTTCTGCCCTAAAGTTAAGGGCTGCCCTCTTATGTTTGGGCCTAGGGTTGGCCCAATTGATAAAACCCCTTTCTGGATGCCCTAACCCTCACTTTCACTCTCACAGAAACGCAGCAGTCGTCAACCCTTTTCCCCTTGCTCTCACGAAAAGCTCTGCTAGGGTTTGCCCTAAGGTCCCCTTCCTTCGAGCTCAAACTCAGTTCCTATTCACTTCAGCTGCTAACCGCCCTAGGGGCAGTTC
>Ga0099822_1008680_pt1 | contig 12967 bp, 5 predicted proteins | sample CowpeawhiteBW_FD_76839 | JGI IMG/M metagenome (GOLD analysis project Ga0099822, IMG submission 76839) | Root nodule microbial communities of legume samples collected from California USA - Cow pea white BW | ecosystem: Host-associated > Plants > Roots > Nodule | place: USA: California | collected... | reverse complement strand
TATATATATATATATATATATAATATTATTTTTAAATTTTAATGTATTTTATGTATTTAATATTTTAAAAATATTTGTAATTTTATCTTTGGTATAAGTATGTCTTTAGTAGATGAAATTTCATACACAATTGAAATTTGTTAATATTTAAAATTTTAATATATTTGTGTTCTTCGATCTTAAAAATAATGGATATAGATCATTTTAATCTAATTATACTTTTTTTAAAAACATTTTAATCTAATGTTTTTTAATTTGACATTAAATTCCAAAAATTAAAAATATACTTAATTTTTTATCGTGATATTTTCAAAATTTTGTTTGAAAAATCGTCACTGATTATTTTTTAAACATATTTAAAAATAAGTTTGGTTAACTTTGGATATTATATTTTTTAAATTTTTAAAAGAATAAAAAGTTTGTGGTTATGATGAAGTCAATAAAATGCTTTTATTTTTCTCATTATTTGATATGATAGTAAATTTAAGTCTAATTTAATTATTTAAAATAAATTTAGTAATATAAAATTCATGTTTATTTATATATTATAAATTTGTTTTATTTTTTATTTTATAATTTCAATTTTTTAAAACATAAAAAATAAAACAAAATCTCTATTTTTGCCTAAGTCTATTGAGTAAATTTGTTCTTATGTCTTTTGACTTTTGACTTTTCATTCATCTTGAGGTTGTTTTGAAGCTTTTTTTATTTGAACAACAGAGACCGATAAAACAAACCTCTTTCTCTAGACAATGTTCACTTAAGTGACACTCTTAATGATGAAATTTTGTATAAATGAGAATTATATATTTATGTAATTAATAAACATAGTGTGGATCTTATTTTATGATGCATATTTTGTGATAAGTGGTAATCTGAGCATTTTAAAATGTATGGTTGAACACATATATGCGGTTTTATAATATACATGTATGTTATGTGTGCATACCAAGTATGATATTGTAGCAATTTTTGAATATATAATAAAAGTACTCGGAATGATTGTATAACATTAAACATGAAACTTATTAGCAAACATAATTATTTCATCTCATATAAATTAAGATATCTTATAGTAATAAACTAAATAAAGTTATTATGTGAGAATTTTATGATGAGGTTAACTTTTACTACTAGTATTTTTTCGAGAGTTAAATTTTAGTGTGTAGCTTTTAACAACTGTTATTGTCTATAATACAGGATTTCGATTATCATCTTAAAGTATTAACTTTTTAAACTTATGATCTCATCTAGATCCATATAACTTTCTTTATCTAACGTTAGATGGCATTTGAATGTCTTTTCAATAAGCATATGCACACACCGGAATCCATGCCTCAGGATATGGATATAAACAACATGCTTGTATTAAAAATTCACAAAAATAATTTCAGATGAAATTAATTTTATAAAAAATAGTTATAGTCATTAATTTATTTTAAAAAACTTATACACCAGAAGCCTTGTTTAGATTCAAGTGTTAAAAGAAGACTTATCGGTTCAAGAAAGTTGTGACATATACATGAGTTCGTTCAGAGTCCAAATTATTTATTGATTTTTTTGGTGTTGTATTTTGCTGAGCATTAAATATATATTATGTTGGTATTTTAAATATTTTTTTAATATATTTTAAAATTTAAAAATTAGTGATAATCAGTGTATTATGAAGACACAATAGATAAACAATAAAAAAAAACTCAACAGAAAATCCAACTTCGTCCAAACACTATATATAAACATAAAAATCACCATTGCTATTAGATAAAATATGTTAAATGCTATGATTAATGTTTCTTTAATGAATGTGATATTGTTAGTACAGATGCTTTAAGCTTAGGAAATTTTAACCAATTTTTTGTTATGATATTCTATTAATATTTTTAATGCAAATATATTTATATTGTTAATAAATGGAAAACGATATTTAGATATCTTTAAGTGGCTACTAATAGTACCAGAGCGTCTGCCAAACATTCCACTTAAACATTCTTTTGACATACAATAATTTAGCAAGATACATTATATTAATTATTCATATATTCATTATAACGATTTTAATAATATATATTAGACAAGTTTTTCTACACACAAATTAGATGAGTTTATTAATATATATTATATAAGTCTCTTTATTAACTTATTAGATAAATATTGCAATACACATTAGCCGAGTATATTCATACATTGATTAGATGAGTATAACAAAAATATTAGACAGGTCTAGCAATACATATTAGACAATTTTTTTCATATATATCGATTAAATGAGTATAGCAAAAAATATTATATGAGTAATTTCACGAGTCTAAAAATGCACATTAAACCAATATTCTCATATATTGATTAAACTAGTCTTATAACACACACTAGATAAATTTGTGCATACACTGATTGAATGACTTTAGCAATATACGAATATACGTTAGATGAGTATGAGTTTGTTCATACATATTTTAGATGTGTCTATTAATACACATTACAACTCTATCTACTATTTGATTAAACGAGTCTTACAATACACATTAGACAAATGTGTTCATATACTATTTTTTTATTTTTGATTTCTTTAGCGATTTTTATTTACGTGATTATTTAATGAAATAAAATTTAGTAAAATGTATTTTACTTTTATTCCTTAAGATAATATTATTTTAAAAAATACATATTTATTAATAATACTAATTGTTTATACTATTATATAGAAAATTGTTTATCTACAAAGTTATTTCACAAATTATAAGACTCTAACAATACATATTATGAATTTGTCAATGCACTTATTGTTTAACATACAAATTATACCAACCTATTCATATACTGATTTATATTTTTAGTGGGTCTACACTACATATTTTTTCATATCTTTTATATTTTTAGAGAGTCTACTTTATAATTTTATTGTATATTTTTTCATATCTTTTATATTTTTAGATAGTCTACTTTATAATTTTACATATGTTTCATTCTTTATATTTTTACAAATTCTACTATTTATATTTTTATAAACATGATAAATTTTTAAATTGATAAATAATTTTTTAGATCAATTTTATTCAAAACTTAATTATAAACTTTAAAATATTTATCATGCCTTTTCTCGGTTTCTATTTTTTCTTTTAATAAAAACTCAAACAAACATAAGTTCATATAAAACTAGTTATATATAGAAAATATAATTAATGAGAGAAGTAATAAATTAAACAAATAAAATAATAAATAATCCGCGTTCTGTTTAAATATAATGTATATGTTATAAAATAAAGAAATTTAACTATCATTGAAACCTATTTATTAATTGATTTGTTTAATTGATGAAGGACTAAATAATAATAAATAGTCTAATAGCTTCAATTAGTAACTTCAATAAACAAGCTGGTTTGCCCGAGAGGTTAAGGGGGAAGACTTAAGATCTTCTGCAGTCAACTGCGCATGGGTTCGAACCCCATAGCCAGCATTTTAATTTTTTTTTCAGATGTCTAATAATGCTATCTAATAATAATCACTCAATTAATGAGGAGTTAAAGTAGTTTAATGCATTAAGTCAAATATTATCTATATTTTCTTTCTTTCTTTTTCATCACTAACCTCTCTTTATTTTGTGGTTTGATGACATTTCTAAAAGTATCAAAATATAGGTTTAAACACCTGACATAAAGAAAATAATTTAATTAACATATACTTGTTATTTATATTGATTTATTATGGTTATTTAATAATGTTTTATAAAATTTAGTCAACATGCTTTTACCTTTACGAAGTGAAAATAAACCCTTGAAAAAAATAAAAGATATGAAGTACGAAATAAAGAAAATAACTCAAAATTAATTTTTTTTTCAATTCCACTTTATTCTTTTAGAATGATTTTATTACAATAGGCTACTTTTCAAGAAAATAAAAGGAAGAAATAAGCCATAAAATAAAGGAATGAATTATGGCTCGTATTTTATTTATTTTTCTTTATTTCATTAAAATTGTTTTGATAGATTGAATTAGTATTTATATAAAGCAAAAGAAAAATAACCAGTGGGGGCTTAAAAAAATATAGACTAAAATGAAGTTTTTAAAATATTGAGACCAAGTTTTAAAAAATATAAATAAAACGATGAATTAATATTTTATTTTGACCTTGTTTATGCGGTTAAAATACATATTTACTAACATTTAACTTTACAAAATTAAAATATGATGGACAAATATGTTTAAAAGAGTCATATTAATATAAATTTTATAAATGTAATATTCATTTAATATATACTCAATATAAAATGATTATAAGATGAATAAACATAAATTACGATTTTGTGGTTTGGACAGTATTCTCTCAAATTCTAAATAACCCAAGTTCAAACATTACATGTCCTTAAAAAAAAAGAAGATATTAAAAATATAATTAGAAGATAGAAAGATTATTGTATTTATTTTAATTTTTTTTATAAAACTTTATTCTTTCACAAAATGAAAATAACCTCTGAGAAAAATTAAGGGAAGCCACGAAGTAAAGAAAAGGACTAAAGACTAACAGAACCATAAGGGTATTCTTCCGGCGAAGAACAACGATTTTGTCACCGGAAATTCTAACGCTCACATTTCTTCTGCCACCGGAACTCACAACTTCGACTCGGGTAATTGATTGATTCGTTTTTTTCTTTCTCTGCTTTTAATTCAAATCACTGTTTTTTCACTGTTTACGCTGCTTCATCGTTTTTTCCATCTATAACTCATTTTACGTAGATCCATGTTTGATTCAGCTTTGACCTATTGTATCCTAAATTCTTAAACTCTCAATCCTTTAGCTATTAAGGATCTACTCGTTTCGTTATTGTTCTTATTTTTAGGGTTTGCTTTTTAATTAAGTTTCGTGATTGAACTTGATTTAGACACTGTTCAGTTACTTGCACTATTGCATATTGTTTTGGATTAGAGGCCTAATGTGATTGTTAATGGAATCTTCTGTAGGGAGGGAGGACGGTGAAGATTGGTAAATTGTAAGAATACGTTGAGATGGTGAGGAAACTGAAAGTTTTGAATCGTTGTGATTTAATCCGTGGAATGTTTGCTCATTGCGTTGTGTTATGTTTCAGTCCGCGCTTTTCAATTTCCACTCATTTCTAACTGTGATACTTCTGGGGATATGTGCCTGCACTTATTTCAAGATGCAGTTTCCGGCAATCCTAGATCAGAAAACTGGGTATGTATGTTTTCATCTCTTGCCATGAGTAAATATGAGCTGTAATGCATATACAATTTAAGCGTATGTTGACAATGCTTCATTCGAGTAGCATAGCTGTGGGGCAGAGTAGGTCTTATTTTCAATATTGGTTTTGGTGTACTGTTGTTTCTGGTGAGCAATACCATCATATGCCATGTTGTTGTGCATGTTTGGATTGAAGACAATAAAGGGAGATGAAGGGAAGGGAAAGGAAATAAAAGTTTACCTCGAACCTTCCTCTTGTTTGGGAGTTTATGAAATGATTAAAAGAAAACGGGGGATTTTCATTTCACCCACGAAAAATCCTCGCCCTTGCTAATTTTTATGAACGTTTTAAAGTTCCTCCAAAAGTAATTTTGAACATCCGGGATGGAAAATTTTTGTTAACATGCATTCTTTTCCCTCTCCCTTCCTTTTTATTCTCAAGTGTTTGGTAATTTGTACATCTGAATTTTACATGTTCAAAATTCAATGTTTCATAACGTTTTTACCCTTGTTCCATTAGACGTGCAACTTGCAATAGTTTTTTTCATCCTCTATATCAGATATTTAGAACTTGCTGACAAGACATATATGCTTTTCCTGACAGGTTTCGTGGTTTCTTCTGGAAGGCGGCGAGAATAGGTAGATATCCCTTCTTTGATTTGCTACTACATTGTTATTGTTTACATATGCTTTTGAATGCACTTTTAAATACCTTTTTTATTATTATTATTATTATTATTTAAGCATTGGAAAAGAAGAATAGAACCCTAGAAATTTTCGTTTGATATCTTCTATGATGGTTTTTTTCTTTTCCCCCATGTGATTAATACCTTAACGGCACCAGATTTTTCAAGTTTAACATATTGAATTAATTGGACCAAAGAACATACTTGTGTTGATGACTTGCCCACTGGCAGCGGAAAACTTGGGGTAAAGGATGAGTAATGCAAATAGAAAAAATTTGGGTTACGGTTCTATCCTCAATTTACTTATGTACTACATCGTGATCATGCCTTTTACAATCTCAACCTTTTTTGTTAGTATGCTTTATATGTCTGTCATTTTTATCGTTCCTTTAGTTATTATGAAAAATTATTCTCAAATATTATTTCAAAATTCATCATTTTGATGCTACTTGTAATTTTCATAAATCTTCTTTTGGTTGTGATGGAACACTCATTCTCAATAGTTATAGGTCCTCGATTCTTTGTGAGTTTTAAGATGCTATATTACAGTGTCATTCCAAAGCTGTTTGTGGCATGGGCTACTAGATTTCTAGCTTGGCCATATAGTTCTTCAATTTGTTGCTTCACATTTAGTCCGGTACCAGCACGTTTGGTATGTTGTGGAATAGAAAATATGCAACAAAGTAAGTGAGAACAAAAACATATTCAAATCAGTTGCTCATTATGACCTACTGTGGAATTTTTACTCCTTGTGTTGTCTACATGTAACACTTTCTGTCTAGGTGTATGGCCCCTTTAGAATCATATATTTCATGAGATGTGGAATTTAATCACTGATATTATCTTGATTGTACACGTGGTTGCTAACACAGGTGAACGGTTAAGCCCGTGGGTAGCTGTGGGTTGCTTTATGATGGGTGTTTCAATAATCTTCTTCTAAGCTTTGTTTACTCAATAGTAAGTTATTATTCTTTTTCGTGTGCCCAAATATGATATCTGTCAGAAGCTAATGATGAGGAATAAATATGCGTAATGAGGAATTTTCTGGCGTACATCAAAATATTAAGAACAGTTTCTAAGCCGTATATAGAAATGACACCTCCTTTCATTGGTAATTGTCGTCAACATTAACAATTTTGAAATTTGATGGATTGCAGGGGCGTCCATTCTATGGGTCTACTGCAGTTTTATTCGCAAATTGCAGATCTACGACATGAGAGTTTGTACTTACGATTTCATCGGAGCCCTTGACACAAATTTGTTCCACCATATTGTTAATTATTTTTTCTTTGTTGTTGAAACTAAGTGGAGTTTTTGCCATTAATCCCCATAGTAGCATCACTACATGAAATTCAAAATGCTACTTATGATGGGGGATCGTGCTAATGCCGATAGCTTTGTCCAAATTTTATGAATATGATGCCTTCGAATCTGAATTACGCTGCCAATATTATACTAAATATATATAGATTGCATATAGCAGCTACACATTGACGGCGTGAATACTTTTAATGATGAATAGTTGAACACTTTCAACAGAATTGAAATGATGGTGCATTATTTTGTTTAGAAAATTATAGATATTAGAAAAAAATTGTAGTTTTTTCGAAAATTCTAAATTAAGAATGATTAGTGTCACACGTTAACTAAAAACTGAGAGTTTTAAGGATATAGTTTGATTAAGCATGATAAATAGTATAATTAAATAATATTTTATAATCTGGACCAACTCAAAAGTACCCACCATTTTCATATTTGTGGATTTCTTGTCATCACCGCAGGTAAAAGTTTCGATGTAAATCATCACTAACTGTACTTTTACACTAATAGAAAAATATTAAAAATCTTATTTCAGAAATCTCATTTCGAAATTATGTTTCATTAATTTCCGAAAGTTTGTTACAGAAAGCTTTCAAGCAAGTAATCTGAAAATCACTTTTATGAAAATAAAATAACCATTACAAAAATTATGAGTGTACCAAAAAATGATGGGAGCGCAGGAAGAAAAGGCCCAATCCACTTCCACTTGCATAAGTTTTCTCTGCCGATGGGAAGTTCCACCAGAGCAGCGGAAGTAGTACATTATATTTTAATGAACTCTCGTTACATTAGTTCCCACTAGTTACCAAATCATGATTCGTTAGAAAAAAATATATAATAAAATGTGATACAGCGCAAGAATGGTCTAGGTTTTCTAGATAAAATTCAAATCAAATTCTCATTTTCAATTCTTCCTGTGTCATCAGTGATCATAATCTCCATATCCCGTATATCTCGTTTCAGAACACCACCAAGTCTTGCAATGGCCTCCATTTGCTGTTGTAAAACCTGTTCGCACAAAATAGGGCATGTTATATTGAATTCTTTGAATGTATCATGAGCACTATCTCATACAAAAAATAATACTTTTTAAAAAAACAAAAAAGGAAAATCAAGAATCAAGATGTTAAATAATAAATCTCTCTCAAATTGTTTTCATCTCACCTCCTGTAGGTCAGCAAGACTTTGATCATGAATTTTGGTTGAGCCTGGAAGGTAAACGGAGCCACCAAATCCATTGCTATTAGCTTTAACACGAGATACAGTTAGTAGATTTTGTACCCTTCTAGACAGTTCCGCTCCAGATCCTTTCAGCTGTGAGATACAGAACATATTTCCATCATATAAGTTCTATCTCCAGAACCAAAGCAAAAGGGCAGAAAATGGTCTTGGATAAAAATTTTACCTGTCTAGTTACTGTGGCTAATTTCTCAGCAAGTTCAGCTTCCCCTTTCGTCAAAGGTATGCGGCAGCCTTTTCCCTCCAATGCCTCCACTACTCTCATTACCTTCAAACACAACATAGGCAGATATACTTAAGGAGCAACAAATAAAAATCTAAAGCTCAAGAGAAGCTAATTCATCAATTTGACTTGCAGAATATAGATGTAGAGTCGGGGCATATAATTGGAGGGGAACAGTAGAAAAAATAAGATATGTAAAAACTTTATATAACTGCTTATTACAGTAGCTAATTCCGTGCAGGGCGAACCAATTCATACTACAATCGGGAAAGCAGTTTCATTCACAAACACATAGCAGTTGTCCCTACTCTTAAAAGACGTTGCTGGAGAATTTGTTCCTTTTGTTTTAGTCTTTGAATCCAAGGAAGAGTATCAGCCTGAAAATGTCTTTGGAGCTGCAAAAGCATCAAACAAATGGAAAGAAAAATCAACAACAATGCATGATAGAAAAACCAGTATCACACATTATCACTGCTCCGAGTCCAAGCAAAGGGGAGAGCAGTACCATTTTAACATTGCTTTGGGTTATACGCAATCTCTCTGCATCAGAAACAATGACTTCATCTTGTATCTACATGACAATGTCAGAAAAAATGTATTCTCAAGGCTAAGATTATATCCAATCCACGTAATTCAACAACTTTTATAACAAATATTGAACTATTCTCCCTTCCTCACATCAAATATTGACTGGTGGATACATCCAAAAATTCAATACTCAAAGCATAACTTAATAATGTCTACAAAAAATGTTTGACACATTTGATTAAGAAACACTTATTCTTTGTCAAAATCTTGGTCCCCAGCTAATCTTATAAACAACTTTTGTATATAAAACGATGTTCACTTGTCAGGTATCATCAATGCTAATCATGTGCACTAAATTTTGAAATTGATGATCATTTACACGAGATATCTAAACACTGAATTACAGAAACTGGTCAAAAAGTTCCAGATAAACCTTCATTTAATAGAAAGATCATATATTTAAGTTACTGATACTATTCTAGCAGTTAACCTATCAAAATCTAATCATTTCTACAATATACAATCATTAGAAGTTTATGTTTTGTTTGGATATCCAATGGCATGCAAAATGGACCTAAGTACATAAAATGAAATAAATTTGTCATTAGTGTTTCAATATTATGTGGTGGGATGGAAGAAAGTTATCATTTAATTGTTTGGGAAGTGTAAAAACAGGGTAAGGAGACCAGGAAACAAGTTTCATCCCACACCCCAAATTTGGAAGGATTAAAACCTGGCATTAGATGGAATGAATAGGAACTTGGTATAGCTTCCAAGTTTAAACAATTAAAACAATTGCAACTAATGTCATGTCATTCCACTCTCCTTTATTCTATTCCTTTCTATCAATTCAATTCAATCATAGCTTAATAAAGCTTCTTACCTTAAGGCGTTGCGAAAGATCCTTAAAACCCTGGACAAGCTGTGGCCACAGACGTTCTCTATCTGCACTGTCCATACCTTCAAGCTTCCCCATTGCCTCCGCCCACATGATCTACCAACCATAAACTATTCCCACAATTAGCCAGTGCTAGAAAATGGTAAAAGAAACTCCCAACTACAATGTTTACTAGAAAAAAAAAACTTACGTCTGATACACCAGCAGGCTTCACTCTAAACTGTGGTTCCGTTACACTGAACAACAAATGCTGAACAACACAAACACACCAATGTGAGAAAAAAAAATGAAGACCAACAAGTGCAATTCTAGAATTCACCACATGGTATCAGAAAATACTACTGATAACGCAGACTTGGACTTGAACCCTAATTTCAAAATTAGGAAGAAAAAAAGATGCACATAGCATGAAATACAAACCCAAGTATACATTAACTATGCTCATTGCACAAACGGGGCAAACACTAAACAGAATAATAACTTGACAAAGGATATATTTTGTATTTATTTATTTTAATTTGACAGTGAGGACGATACCTTGAAAGCGTACTTGGGGTTTCCAGGATCTTCCTTGTAAGCATCAACGATTGTCTTGTGGCACAACATGCAAACACAAAATTAATCAACGAAAAAAATGCAATAGCGAAAATTCGAAAACTGGATTCTGGAAGGAAAAAGAGAAAAAGATACTTGAACATCGCGATCGGCGAGAGAGAAAGGAACAGGTGCCACGTTAGCCATCTGAGTGGTTAATTGCGCATTTGGGAAAGGCGAGGGTTGCGGCGCTGCGAGGGAACTTTGAAAGCCGAAAGGAGAAGAAGTTGGTTGTTGTTGAAACAGTGGAGTTAGTTGTTGTTGTTGCTGCTGCTGTTGTGGTTGAGAAGAAAAAGGCGTGGACAGAAGGGAGGAACCGAAGGCAGGGGTAGAAGAAGCGCCAAACGCCGGTGTCGAAGACGGGGTTCCGAATGCTGGAGTAGAAGAAGGGGTAGCGAAAGAAGGGGTTCCGAAGGCGGGGGTGGAAGAAGGGGTTCCGAAGGCTGGGGTAGAAGAAGGGGTTCCGAATGCAGGGGTTGAAGAAGGGGTGCCAAAGGGAGATGAAGAAGGTTGCGCGGAGCCAAACATGGTGTTGTTGTGAGAGCGACGATAGATTGTGGAAAGAGCAAAATGGAAGATGAGATTGGTGTTGATTTGTCCCTCCCAAGTTCAAAGAAAAAAGCGCGGTCGAGTGCGTGATGCAGTGCACAGAAGGTGTTCGACGAAAGGTTTTTTTTCTTTTTCTTCTACCACTGATAGTGATAGTGTATTGACAAATAAAATAATATTTATGAATATATATATATATATATAATTAAATATGTTTTTAGTCCCTTAACTTTCAGTGAATTTAAAATTAATCTATTTTGAAATTTTAGACCAATTTACACCTTTATCCTCAAAATATGTGAATTTAATCATTTTAATCAAAGTAGATTTATTTGATGTTTTGTATGTATTTCAAGATTGTATTTAAGTTATTTATATTATTTGACACATTTTTGCTTTAATGTTAAATTAAATATTATTATGAAAAGTGTTTGAAATGTTAAATAAATTTAATAAAATTTAATTAAAATGACTAAATTTATATATTTTGAAAAATAAATGACTAAATTAATTCAAAATTTTAAAATAAATTAATTCAAAAATATACTAGAAGTTAAGAAAAAACATATGGAGTTAAAAAAAGTCTAACAAGTAGGATCGATGCTTTTTAATTTACGTATATTTTAAAATTTAAATTAAATTAAAAATACGGAACATGCGATATGTAAAAGAAAATTTAGTAAGAGTATGGATATCTAGGTTAAAGAATAAGTTGGCCCAACATCACATCAGACCGGAGCAATCACGTTTGGGCCGAATTTGGTTAGTCCAGACAATTTATCTTCCTTTTATATCTCGTACTTTCTTCTACCATCCTCTGTAATATGAAAAATATCAAAGTATTTATGAAATAACATCTCAATAAGCAGTTAAAAACTATATTTTAGAGATTGCAACCAACGTTTCAAAGTAATCTAAAACTATTTCAAATTACATAATTTCAATTACGGAATACAATTTGAAGAAATATTTCGAAAATATTTTAAATTGTCTAATCTAAAATACGATTTAAAAAAACTATTATAGATTATCTAATTTATAGATAAATATATAAGTGACTTACGGGAAACGTGTAATTCAAGAGATATTCAAATAATTTTATTTAAGTAGTACAATTTAGCATAACTCAATCCTACTAAACTCATTTAATAATATGAATTTTGTCTAGTGCCTTAAGTCTTGAAACAATAAGTTAGAAATTCAATTTTTAATATGATATCGAAAATATTCATAATCAAGACTTAAATTTATTATATCATCTACTATTAAATTCTTGCTGATTCTCACATCCGATATTCTTGACATACTAAAAATAATAAAGATTCTAAATTGATTGAACATAAAATCAAAATATAAGTGAAGAATTTTACTTTATAAGATGAGGTTAAGCTATACTAAAATGTGCTGTCTTATAATATAATATTATAACATAATTTAGTGAATAGGTTTGACGGAACCCGACATAATAGACCAAATAAAGTTGACTTTGAATAAATTTTTAATGACTAAAATGAGATACTTTATAAGTAAACAAGGATATTTTAACAAAGACACTATAGTTATGGGTGCCAACCGTAGGATGAGATGGAGGAAGAGAGTGCAATTAGTTATTTCTATTTATTTATATATAGAGGGGAGGAGAAATATATATATATATATATATATATATATATATATATATATATATATATATATATATATATATTTTTTTTTATTTTTTTTTTTTTATATTTTTT
>Ga0099822_1008679_pt1 | contig 12968 bp, 8 predicted proteins | sample CowpeawhiteBW_FD_76839 | JGI IMG/M metagenome (GOLD analysis project Ga0099822, IMG submission 76839) | Root nodule microbial communities of legume samples collected from California USA - Cow pea white BW | ecosystem: Host-associated > Plants > Roots > Nodule | place: USA: California | collected... | reverse complement strand
ATAATATATTTTTTATATATATATATATATATATATATATATATATATATATATATATATATATATATATATATATATATATATAATTATATAGTAATTTTTTTCTATGTTCTTTACTTTTTTAGTAACAAAGTGGTTTACCAAAAAATTATTCTTTACACTAAAGCGATTTTCTACTTTAATCTTTAATATTATTAAAACTATCACTTTAATTTACCTACTAATAATTCATAAAAATTATAAGATAGTAAGAATACTTTAACATGAGTCCACAATGAGGAAACATGTCTTTATTTAATGAATGGATATAGCAAATTAGAAAATAAATAGGGTGACTTACAATTAAATTTAATGTTTTTAATAACTTTATTATTTATTCACAATTTACTTTAAATGCCATTTATTATGATTCACTTTATTTTTATTTAAAAAGGAAACTTCTATTCAAAGACATCTAATAGCACAATAAAATATATTCATAAAAAAACATAGTAATAAAAGAGAGTAATAACTCATGCACTTAATGTGGCATACATTTAATAACACAGGATAAAAAGAATTATAATATTAGAGGCATTCTTAAGAATATCTTATATAATAAATGCGCTACTTCTTTTACGACAGATGCAGACCAGCAAAAACACACGAATACTCAGATATATTCAATCAACAATTACCTAAAAAATAATAACTATAACAGATTAAATAATTACTTAAATTCAATGCTTCTAATTTCCTACACATCTTTAATAAACAGTTTAGAATTAAAATATCTTATGTAAAATTATCAATTTTGCTAAAAATAATTAATCTAGCTTCAAATCAACTATAATTATTCTAAACTAAAAATACTAATATTTTCCACCGCATCATAACTAATAATGAATGATCGATATATTCTTTTCATCGTCGTTACATTTGACTTAAATATATTTTGGATTATTTACTTACAACATTAATAGCATTAATGACATTAGTATTTAAACATTAAATAACTAATAACGTATACAGAATATTGTAGACTAAAACTGTATTACTGTATTATATATTATATATATAAATTTCTATAATAACGTGAGTAATGTAGTAAGCAATAAAAAAATCCCTGTATTAATTAATACCCAGCAGAGTATACGTTTTTGGTTTTCATTTTATATTTATATTTATTTCCCTCAGTCACTCCCTCTCTCTCTCTCTCTCTATCTCTCTCGCACTTCACTTTCTCTGTGTCCGTTGGAACCAAACAGTTCCTTCTCTCTCTTTCTCTGTCTTTCTCTTTGCTCCTTTCTCTGTCACACACAGAACACTCACAGAACACCCTTCTCTCAATTCCTCACTCCATTTTTTCACTCTCACGGAGTTAGTTATTTACTCACAAACAAACACGCCCTAACACCCTCTTCATCTTCTTCTTCTTCTTCTTCTTGTAATTTCAGTGTAACATGACCTCACTCGTTACTATCTCACACTATCATTCATGAATCCTACTACCACTCAACCCCCACCGCCTTCGTTGCCACCGCCGTCGCTACCGCCGCCGCCACCACTACTCCAGCCTCACCGCCCCTCCACCTCCTGCGACCGCCACCCTCAGGAGAACTTCACCGGCTTCTGCCCTTCATGCCTCTGCGAGCGCCTCGCCGTGCTCGATCCCAACTCTTCATCTTCTTCCGCCGCCGCACGCAAGCCTCCGAGCTCCTCCACCGCCGCTGCCGCCCTTAAGACCATCTTCCGCTCCTCTGTCGCCTCGCGCCGCCCTCCGCCCTCCTCCCTCCCGGAGCTCCGCCGCACGAAGTCGTTCTCCGCCTCCAAAAACGAAGCCCTTTCCGGTTTCTTCGAACCGCAGAGAAAATCCTGCGACGTAAGAGGTCGCAGCACCCTTTTCACCCTCTTCAACCAGGAAGCCGAAGTCGAAACGCGCCACCTCCCCTCCTCCTCCGTGGTTCAGAAGCCCGTCCTCGAGTCCGAAGAGGAAGACGACGAGGAGGAAGAAGAAGAAAAAGACAACATTGTCGTTCACGACGTAACCGACAATAAAGTTCCCGAATCCCCTCTACCCCAACCAGTTAACGCGGAAAATAGAGTTTCGGAAATCGTAGAAGAGGAATCAGAAACAGTTCCTGAACCCGCAGAAGCTGACTTGGCAGACGAAGAGGCTCTGAAGGCGATGAAGGACCACATGGATCTGGACTCGCAAACGAAGAAAACCTCTGGTCGAGACCTGAAGGGAAGTTTCTGGTCCGCGGCTTCGGTCTTCAGCAAGAAGCTTCAGAAGTGGAGGCAGAAGCAGAAGATGAAGAAGCGTGAGCGGAACGGCGTCGTTGTGGGCTCCGGCACTCTGCTCCCCGTGGAGAAGCCCATTGCTCGCCAATTCCGCGAAACGCAGTCGGAGATCGCCGACTATGGCTTCGGCCGCCGCTCCTGCGACACCGATCCGCGCTTCTCGCTCGACGCCGCGCGAATGTCGTTCGATTTCGAGGAGCCGCGTGCCTCCTGGGACGGTTATTTAATGGCTAGGACTGCGCCTACTTTCGCCGTTCCTCCGAGGATGCCCACGATGATCGAAGACGCGCCGGCGCCGGTTCAGGTTCTCAGGACTGATTCCCTCATTCCCGTAGAGGAACCTGAATATGAGGAGACTCTCACTCTTAATCTTAATCAAAATCTTAATCTTAGTGTTAATCATAATGTTAATGCTAATCCTAATCTCCCTGGTGGTTCTACTCAGACGAAGGAGTATTATTCGGACTCTTCCTCGCGGAGGAGGAAGAGTCTTGATAGGTCTAGTTCCATTAGAAGGACTGCTGCTGCTGTTGTTGCTGAAATGGACGAGTTGAAGAGTGTTTCGAATGCCAGTGCTACTACTAATGCTAAGGTTACTCCTGCTGCTTCTGCTGATTATGTGCACAATCCCTTGAGGGACTCCAATTTGAATTCCAATTCTTTGAGGGATGATGGTTGTGAGAAAGGGGCTTCTAAGAAGTCATCGAGCCGGTGGAGCAAGGCGTGGAGTATATGGGGATTGATTCACCGGAGAGGGAGTAAGGAGGAGGATGGTGGAGGGAATGGTAATGGGAATGGGAATGGCGTGGAGAGATCGTACTCAGAGTCATGGCAGGAGTATAGAGGTGGGGAGAGAAATGGGGATGTTAGAGGTGGTGGTGGTGGTGGTGGTGGTTTTAATCCGAAGATGATGAGGAGTAATAGCAGTGTGAGTTGGAGGAATGGGCAGGGTCTAGGTGGTGGAGGGTTTGGGAGTGTGAGTATGAGGAAGAGTGATGTGCAGGGGAATGGGCTTGGGCTTGGGCTCGGTGGTGGTGGTGGTGGTGGAAAGAAGGGGAGGGATGAGTTTGTTGGGTTGGAGAGGAACCGGAGTGCAAGATACTCGCCAAACAGCATCGATAACAATGGTCTCTTGAGGCTCTACTTGGGCGGCCGGAGAAACGGGTCCGGGAAAGGAAGGTCGAACCAGGCACATTCTATCGCCAGGAGCGTTCTACGGCTGTATTGAAAAGTTGAAGGTGGTCTTTGGTTTGATGGTATTAGTCAGTTAGTTACATTTGGTGCATTTGTTTGTGTAAAACTACACATGCTGCCTATGTATTCTTGATGGTTGGTTACTTTGGTTACTGGTTACTGGTTACTTGGTTGGTATAACAGCACTGCAGCTGCATCTGCTGCTGCAGCTGCATCTTTCTTTTTTACAGTCAATATCATGGTTCTTTCTTCAGTTACTCTTAATAATAACAAGAATTTTAATTTTTAAACATATATGTGATGGTGGTTGTGTTGGTGACATTGATTTTGTTGATGGTGTTATGTTTTGGTTTATTGCCAGAAAAAGGCTTGACTGATGGATATATGGCGCCAGTGAAATTTGTGCTTTGTTTGCCTTTGGACTAGGCGTGTTTTCTTTTTCTGTCTTTATGCTGCAAAAGGGTGGCTGATTGGTGGTGTGAGGTTGGGGGTCTTTTAATTTGGGAGCATTTGCACTTGAATTTTTGGCATGTTATGCCTTCCTGCAAAAGGGGTAGCAAGGTGGGCTCGTGCCACCTGGTTTTGCTGCTTATCATAAGTTGTAGTTTTGAGTACAACACGATAGCCGTGGTCGAGTGCTTTTACTTTTCCTTGATATCAATTAATCAAACTTTATTACATGTGAGTCACTACAGACCATGGTCCCAGCCAAACGTTACATTTGCTTTCTTCTACCCAGATATCTTTAGTCCTTTCCGTGCTGCTGTAACCCATAATTTCAAACTTAACATTTTTTCTTAGTTAACAATTCTGCAGAGCTTCTGCTTCTACATACCCTTTTTCTGTATAGTGTTGTCACTTGGTATTTATGTGTGCATGTCCCTTTTAAAACTAAAATGTTTTCAATATTATGCACGGCGACCACAGTATGGTTTTCGAAGTCTGGTTTTGCTCATCTTAAAAGAATAATTTTGCAGTCTGTGTTGAAGCTATGAACCTTAAAACGAGGAATATTATCACTTGAAGCTTGATATGCCTTTCCTTGATGTGGAGGTTATTTAGTATGGAGAAAGGTGCTTATTAGCTCCTATGTTCCCTTTTAAAAAATGTTATATGAATCTGTCGATAGCAGTTCAATTCTGGTTACTTTACTAAGGGTTTTGCTTCTATGCAATTGAAAATGTGTCTTCGCTGCATATTTTAACTGTTTCAGTTTATTTGAATATCATTACTAGGACCCTTTTTTTGGTTCTTTGGCGCACCCATCGATGTGCCTAATTTGTGGTTGTCCTAAAACAATTCCAGAAGGGTTGGTCTACAATAAACAATAACATATAATGAGAGTTATGAAGAAGAAAAGGTGAGAGAAGAGAATGCTAGTTTCAATCCAGCGTATAACTAGCAGTGTAAATGCTTAATAAGAAATTAAAAACAGCTTATTATATATATATATATATCATTGGTATACTTGGATTTGCATTATGTGTTGGGGGACGACCAAATTAAGTCAACTTTTTGCATATATCTGTAGCGTTAAGCGTAGATAGATGATAAACTTAACCTTGATGTTTGGGTAAAAGGACTCTGAAATCTCAGAAGTCAAAAGAAGTGATTCTTGTGCTTTATTTTTTCTTGGGAAATAAAAGAGGTGTGTGTGATAAAATGGGTGTTTTCTTGTTTATTAGTCAACACAGAAGCAATATAATAAAAATGATGTACTAATAGTATTATTTTACTTCAAAGTGTTTACTTGAATGGAGAATAATTAAATGAAAAAATCCAATGGATGTCGATAAAAATTACTCGTAATCTTTGTAGAACTTTTACTCATTAGATAAGTCTAAATCTATATTATTTGCCAAAATATACTCTTGTCCTATTTTATAACTATAATTAGATAAAGATATTGATTTATCACAGAAAAAAGAAAGAAAGAATAGTTATCGAGTTATATCCTCCCATTGAACATGGAAGTTAGTTTGCACAAGTTATTTACCTTAATTATTAAAGGTAATTGGAGTTTTAATACTTGAAAAAGGCAACTAAAGTAAAAATTTAAAGAGATAACTTTGTTGTTTATAGTAATCTTAGCTCAATTTAGTTGAATGCTAGCATGGTATCCAAATAATGACAATTGTGGATCATAAGAAATGTGTTAGATATTTCGCTTTTTAGAATTCTTTTGCTTTATTAATTTTGTTTGAAATAATTTTAGTATTGATATAGTGTTTTTGTTTTGCTCATTTATAAAGAAAGACGTTAAAAGGGCAATAACACATTTCATTTAATCAAAACTTGACCTATATATGGATATATTAGTCCCCGTGCAAGATATATTTAGGCACTAAAATTAAATTTTTAAAAATGCTTACACTTTGAGTAAAGAAAAACAATAAGTTGGTACAAGAGCTTAAAAGAAAATCCCATGTATTATAGTAATTGTTGTTCATTCATCATAATTTAATAGTTTGGGTAGCTTTTTCTATCTTGGGTTTATAACTTGGAAGTGCGTTACGTGGCCTAACTTTATCAGGACAAAATTACAAAAGAAATAAATAAGGGAAATAGATGGGACCAAAACATAGGAATTTTGTTTTCAAGTACACACAAAAAACAAGAATTTGATAAAGATATGTAATTTGATAGACACTGCATTATATGGTCTAATAATCTCTGACACATAATTTGACCACCAGTTTAATGTTTATATATAAATTTTCACATTGGTATTTATCTTCAAGATCTTCTCTTAAAGTTTATTTTATTTTTACATCTCAATTATTTATATACTTCTGAATCAACTCCTTTTACATATGTCATTCCATAAATTTGATTAAAAAACATTCTTCATAAATTACTTTTTATGACTTTCTCTCATATATATATATATATATATATATATATATATATATATAAAATAAAAATTTGGAAGCGTGAAATACAAGTAACAACGGAGAAACACAAAAACACTAGAAAAAATTGAAAAGTTTCACAATCTCAATCAATACAATAGTACTTAAATATCAATGCAATAATACTTGTATGAATGACAACAAAAAGACCCAAAATTTACTTATAATAACAAGACACCCAAGAAAAATACAACCTCAATCAAAATCACAAAAAAAAAGAAAATTAATTCTTATTGAAATCTTAATAGTAAGAGAACATGAATAACTCATCCAAAAATCAAAAAAATGAAAAAAAAAACTAACCAGTAGTGGTTTCAAAATGTAGGGATGACCTCCCTCCTCCGATAATAGGAGCGGTGACAACAATGAACATGTAATGCAACGACAACAACAATAGTGGTGGTAGAATTAACCATGGCAGCGCGAAGATCACTAAAATAAAACTTCTAAATAATGAATCAAATTTAGTGATTAATAATGATCAGTAACTACAGTAACAAATTAAGTCTCTAATTTACAAAACTACAAATTATTAGTTACTAAAATATTTACTATTATGAATAAAAAATTATAATTGGTTACTAAATTGATTTTTAAACTTAGCTATTATAGTTTTGGCTACCAAAGTGACTTAGTTTCTAATTTGGTCTTTAATTATACTTTTTTATTTATAATGGTGACTATTTTGATAACTAATAATTTTTAATTTTATAAATTGGTATCTAAATTAGTCACTACAGTGACTAATTATTTTTGGTTTCTAAAATTGATTTCTAATTAAAATTTTTCTTGTAGTGGATGAGGTAGCAACAAAGGCGTGTGAGGAAGAAGAAAACGTGAAGAAGATCTATCCAAATTTTCTCAATATTTAGCCCTAAAATTAACATTTTGTCTCGATTCAATTGAAATCAAAGGCATAAAGCTCCCTTCTGTCTCGGTTCAATTAATAACCGAGGCATAAAATCTCTTTTTACTTCGGTTCAAAATAACCAAGACATATAACTCTCTTTTTTTCCTCAGGTCTATAACCAACTGAGGCCATATGGTGCAGAAAAAATAATTAAAAAAGTTTTCATTTTCTTAATTAAATCAACTTATCTACCTCAGGTGCTTTAAACCTAAAGCAGAAAGACTTTATCTTTGGTTTTGGTTCAAAAGGAACAAAAGCATAATTTTCATCGTTCAAATTAAAAGGTTTAAAAGAACAAAATTTTTGACAATTTTGATAGACATTAGGTCTCATTTTCTTTTGAACTGAGACATTAAATCTTTTTTGTTTCGGTTATCATTACAATCAAGATATTAAAGCTCGCTTAAATTTAAAAAATATCATCATATTTTAATATGTCTCATTTTCGACATAATGACATTTAAAAAGTTGAAAATGCAGTAGTGTCATCACACAAATAATGTGTATCAGTTACCTATTTTTGGTTTTTCTAAAATAATGCACATGAAATTAACAAAATACTAGACATAAGGAAGAAAGATGTGCAAGAATCATTATTCAACTAAGGGTATACAAAGTGAAGATGCAACAAAAATAAAAGGAAAGAACGAAGGTGAAGTTCAAAACATGAGGGTCTTAGAACCCTACAAAGCTCAAATCCCATGGGGTAAACAAAAATGATTAGAAGGTAATGATTGTTGGTAAACACATAAGATCATTGTGTTGTCCCAGTAGGAGAGATATATTGAAATAATGAAAATGATCTCATTTCAATTACCAAGTCTGAGATTTATGCTTTCTCACTTTTCTATACAGTTTGTAAAGCTCCATTATCACCGAGTTTGCCGCAAAAGTCAAAAAGCATGAGAAAAACATCTCAGCATGTTGCTATAAGGTGGAGAAGATAAGAGATAAAGAAAGTAAGTGATGCAAAAAAAGAGGCTCGAAACCCAATGTTTTCTCTCTAATCTCCATCTGCATTTTCCCCACTCCACATGTAATTATTTGTTTTAAGGTAATTCTAACCCCCCAACTTAATGTAATTCAATTATTATAAAAAGTTAATAATAAAATCATGAACATGTTAATATATATATCATCAGAACAAATATACATTTCCATGAGAAACTCGTCAAATTTCTCTTGAGCTCTTTGTCAATTTAATTATTATTATTATTATATACTTTTACGTCTCAAAACTAAGGATCGAAGTTAAAAATTGACAACTTTTTTTCCATGATAGGAAATTAATAATTTTAAATTTACTAATATTGAAAAAATTATTTCAATTTAATTTGTTCTTATTTCAGGTAGAAAAGATAAATTTCAATTGATATTTATTTATGGTGGAGAAACTAAACTGACATAACTATTTATTGGGTCTTTGGAAGTGTGGAAGAGATTACTTGTAATGTTAAAAGTATTGCAAGGCTAAAAAGACATTACAATATTTATATTAACACAACATTTCTCTCCATTTTGTTTGGTTTGAAAAAATATACTTTCATATTTTGTTTCATTCATTAAAGTCTTCTCTATTCATATTCACACAGAAGTTCAAGCTGATAGAATACATTCAAAGAACCTAACTATCTACCAATAGTTAAACTTATAGTGTTTATTTTCTTTCCATTACATTATCTATCAGACACTTCTTTCTTTTCTTCTCTTTCCTATATATATATATATATATATATATATATATATATATATATATATATATATATATATATATATATATATATATAAGAGTTATAAATATAACTTCTCCTCAACTGAAGCACTGACCTTAACCCAGTAACTGTAAAGATCTGAGCAGTGTGTGATCGAGAATGTTAACCAAAGAAGGGTTAGCTTTCATAACTAAGTATGTTCTGCTTCTCAATGAGGTAATGTTTTGAGCTACTGCATATTCCCTATTTCAAAACCACGAAAAATAACAAATAGGTACGCATTTCAATTCTCAGATTCTTATTCTCTATTCTACTGGTTTCATATTAGTTTCTTTCGACTTCATGCACTGTGTATATGCAGATGCAGTAGCTAGAACTAACCGCATGCTTCTTCATTCCCAGTTTTCCATGCATGCTGATTCATCATATTGTGCATATATGAAACTATACATTTTCTTTTCAATCTACAATCCTACTACTTTATTGGCTTAAAGTTTTGGTTTTTCACATGCCTTCTTCATTTTTATTTTCTGTATGAACTAATAAACAAAGCACTAGGAACTTTGTTTCTTAAACAGGTACACCTCTCGACATTTTCTTTGTTAATAATCTGGCTGTACAGTTTCCGAAGCACAAACAATTCAACCAGTAAAAAGCTTTAACTTTCCATAACTATGGAGTGCATAATTTTAATGATCCATAACTATGTAGTAAATCAAAGCTCAAATCTTTATTAGAAATGTGTTCACATTTAATATTCCACTAATCTTAAAACATATTTCTTTTTATAAAAGAGGATATCTAGTGAATTGAAAATGAAAATGAAAATGAAAATGAAATTTAAATCCACTTTGCAACTCATAAAAACAAGCAGAATGACATGTGAATGAAAGGAAGTTGAATGTAGTTTTATGCTTTTATTATGGGTGACAATTTTTTGTATTGGTTCATATTTGTCATTCTCATGTGCACTGGGCTTGTGATGCTGATCCTATTCAATGCATGACAAAGCAACCTATTTATTTTTCCTCCTTCCAAATCAATGAGATCCGAGTATTTTTTTTTTCATAGCATTGAGAATTTTATCATGTTAGATGTTGATGAGATTACATATATAGTATAATAAAACTAAATACTGACCTCCCTTAATTCCGTAAAGAGATCTTGTTATATTTAATATGATAATGTTATATTAGTATATTATTAAGAAAATAAGCAATAAAAATATTATTTCTTAATTGATATAGAAGATATAAAAAGAAAAAAATGATAATAAATAAAATAGGGATAATTTCATTAGGTAGAAGCAATTACAAAATTTTACTTTATAATAGAGAAGAACAACGTACTCTCTTTTCAAAATAAGGGAATACAGCTACACATACAATCTTAAAGAAGAAATTATTGAATTTAGATGTATGAGAATACAACTAGATAGGTAATCTTAAAAGGAGAAATTAATAATTTTAAAATAATTTATAAAGTTTTATACGTATTAAATTGTATTTTGAAAATAAAATAAATCAAATCTTATGACTCGGATATAGGGTGACGACATAAGGGACAAGTGCAACAAATCTTCAACCACTCTCTAATACACAGATTATGAAAAAAGTGATTACAAGATAGCGACGATAACTTCTCAATTTCTTTCCTCTCTTTATAACTTCTAGTGAAGTCATTTCTTTATTTCTTTTTTCTTTAACGTCATTTCAATTTGATTGATTGACGCCGAGAATCTTTGCATAGTGGCGAGAAGCTATGGCTTTATCCTCTGCAGTTGCTTTTCGGATGTGTCATAGCTATCCTATCCATTTTCTTCTTGTTAATTTCGTTATTTCGGGGTATTCATTCGGGTTAGTTCAAGAAAGATCTATCCCATAACAATCATCCTCATTTTCGAAAAAAGGATGATCATCGACTTCTTCTTCTTATTCTTCTTCTTCTTCAGAGGAATCTAAAGATGATAATGCTTGCAGCAACGAAACCTTTATATCAGCTTTGAATTTTCCTTTTAATTTTAAACGGAGTCTTGACATCACTTCGCTTTTCTTTTGAGGAGTGGCTAGATTGAGATATTTATTTTTCCATGTTCTGAATTTTTCTTCCAAATATTGAACTTGAAATTTCTTCCACCAAAAAACCTTCATTTTTAGGCATAAGGTTTTTGGGAATGAGGTTGGTTTATGCTGATGTAATTCATAAATATGCTGACATAGCTAGCTTACACTCATTTCAACACAAAAAATTAAAAGTTTTTCATGAATAGGCATATTCAGAGTGACTTTCTTGAAATCTTCATAGAATTTTACCACTACTGGAGGAAAAATTGACTTTGTGGGCCCTGCCCAACAAAACCATTCTTGAAACCACACTGGTGTTTCTTCATTTAGAGGATTCTTGAAACTGATGTACCAGGAATGCTTAGGATTCGCATCACACATGATACGATACCAGGCATTTTGATAATCAAAATAATTATAAGAAGGGGATCAAACACTCTTGAAAATCTATTTTCAGTTAAAGGACTTTGATTCCAATCTTTATAAGATAGGACTCGATTTTTTTTTAATTTCGAGTAGATGGTTTTGAAGGATCTTTCTTATCTACTTCAGGATAAATTTCAATAGAAGCGATATCAATAATAATCATTTGATAGAATTTTTTTGTTTTTTTTTTAATATTCTCTTTTGGAATCCATCCCCATTTAGGGGTCAGGTGGTTAATCATCACTGCTGTGTCAAGTTCTTCCCATTCCTTTTCAAGGGTTACAATGGCAGAACACGTTTCCTTTATAAGAAAATTCACGGGCGATTCTATACTACTAATATTAGGAAGGGTTCCTAATACTTGAAATTTATTTTCAGTGGCTGTCAAGATGTTAGGGATAACTCTTTTCATTTAGGGTAGAGGTATTGACTTTAGATGACGTTGTCGCTTCCTAGATGTGATGGCATGTCTTCCAAATTAATTACAATTTGTTATTGTTGGAGACTTGATTCACAAGATTTTAATGAAGATTGTTGCTCATTTGATGACAATTTCCTCTTCAAAAATCATAGTAATAAATTCGTGGAAACAATATGCTTAAGATAATTATAATAAAAATACAAAATAACCAATACTTTTAAATAATAAATTTGTGGAAACAAGTTTTCTTATCTCAATTAACTAATAGTAATAATAATTATTATTATGATTAATTAATAATAACTATTATTTTATTAATAATTACATTGATAATCTATACTTATATATAAATAGATTTTTTTTTTTGCACATTTATTTTTCAATACTTCAATAATGTGCATATATAAGAATGAGACTAAATCATGTCATACCTTTAGTCACTTAACCTTATCTTATATTACCCGACTTGAATCCTGACTTTATTACTAGCAGACCATTTTTATTCTTTCATAAATACTTATATACCTCATGAATACTACACTATAACTGCCTATGATCATTATATTTCCTTAATACGCTTGGGATTGAGCGTCCCTGCCTGCATACCTGTATATTGACTATCCCTGCTTTGGGTCAAGATACGCCTTCCCTTACCTGGACCAAGATATACCTGACCTCCATAGACTGAGATCCTCTCGACCTTCTTGCGTGCTAGTCACCCAACTTCTCCATACACCAATGGGCCGAGATGTTCTCCTACCTTTATTTGGGTTGAGATCTTCCTAGCCGGCTTACGTGCCAGCGACCCAACTTCTTCATATGCCAATAGGCCGAGATATTCACATACCTCCACATACAAGGTTCATAATTTCCTTCTACACCATGGACTGAAAATATCCCAATTTCCTTATACATTAAGCATAATAGTTTCTTATATATATATATATATATATATATATATATATATATATATATATATATATATATTTTTTTTTTTTTTTTTTTTTTTTTTTTTTATTTTATTTTTTTTTTTTTTTTTTTTTTTTT
>Ga0099822_1008674_pt1 | contig 12972 bp, 8 predicted proteins | sample CowpeawhiteBW_FD_76839 | JGI IMG/M metagenome (GOLD analysis project Ga0099822, IMG submission 76839) | Root nodule microbial communities of legume samples collected from California USA - Cow pea white BW | ecosystem: Host-associated > Plants > Roots > Nodule | place: USA: California | collected... | reverse complement strand
AATATATATATATATATATATATATATATATATATATATATAAGTGGGTGCAAATCTCACCTTATAAGCCGATTTTATGGAGTTGAGTTAAGCTTAAAATCCACTTCTCAACATGATATCAGAGTCATGAGTTAGAGCCTATCCTAGTGAGATTTTTCATTTGTTGGGCATATTCTTTTGCCCACTATCAGACCACCCATTAATGTAAAGTCTCACGCTCGAGATGTATATACCTCAGTGTAAGAGGAATGTTGAAAATCTCATATCGACTAGAGATAATGCCAGTTTAGAATATATATATGCAAATCTCACCTTACAAGCCGGTTTTTTGAGACTGAGTTAGGCTTAAAGTTCACTTCTTAACATGGTACAAAAGCAATACCATCCCCCATGACTTGTTTTGTCACTAATTCTTTCAACAAATACATGAATAAGCTAATAGATGCATTAATCTCTTAAGCATTCTTTTGTATTTTTCCCTTCTCTAGATGGTGTCAAAGTGAGGCCATCTCACTCTATCTATTATAATTTGGTGACAACACCAATACGTGCCATAGGCATACATCCCAAGCCAACATGATTTTTCCTTGACAAGCACCAAGTCATCTTCGCCTCATTACACAATAGAGATCCCACAATTCACCATCGATGGCCACAATCAGTTTTCTCTACTAGGCACCAAATTTGGTGTCTTGTTTGGTGACAAAGAACCTAGCACATCGGATTGCCTTCACTCACAACATCTTTAAGCACCCCAATCAACAATGTGGAAACCTTGCACCACCTTCCGTCACTAGAGCTATGTCACCAATGTCCATAGGGTTCACTAGCTTCCCTTGTCCCTATTTAAACCATATGTTCTTGTTTTCCACCACTATTTGTGTTAGATGTAATGGGCTTAGGCCCATCCCCTTGTATATTTTTATTTATAAACACATAATCCTATGTAGTATGTACACATTAGGGATTCAGTCTATGTCTCTCTCCGTCTCTTATTTTAACATGGTATCATAGCCATTTAAAAGTCTATCCTAACGAGATCTATTGTCTGTTAGACCTTTCAGACCACCCATCAATATTTAGTCTCACGCTCCAGAGGCATATGCCTCAACGTGAAGGGATGTGTTGAAGATTCTTCATAGACTAGAGATAACGTAAATTTACAATATATAGGTAAGTACAAACCTTACCTCACAAGCGATCTTTTTAGGGTTGAGTTAGGCTTAAAGTTCACTTCTTAAGAAGTCTTCAGCCCATCTTTTTGTTTTTTCCTTATTTATAAATACATAACCATATATGCTCTATAAACATTAGGGATTCAATCTATGCCTCTCTTATTTTAGTAGTTTGTTTAAACCCTAGGGGGAGTGGGTTGTATGGTCAATTTGGAGGAGACCCTTTGTTGTTGCTTCTTAGGAGCTTAGCTCTAGGCATTTGGATATTTTTTATTCTTCTGTATTTCTTACTTTCAATCAAACAGAATCAGTGATCTCCTTTCTCAATTTATTGTTTCTTTATTTCTGCAATTTAGATACGTATCATGATTAATTTGAAACACTATCCCAGTCTCTATACATAGAGAACTCTAACTCTAGAGTAATAATTACAAAGCGCTCTCTAGAATCTTCTAATAACTTCTATTAGCTTCAAGTAATACATTTATTAGTCTACAAGCTTTAGTAATACATTTGATATCCTACTCACAACAAATAGTGGTCATTGTCATTGTTCACCATCTTCGTCAAGGCTAGTGGTGGGCCAAGAAGGTATGTCCCACTCATCGTGCAATAGACAGCGTCATTGAGACCTCCTGAGCCCACTACAAGGAGTGGTGAGGCCTCATTTGACTTCAACTTTAGTACATTTTAATTCTTTTGGTTCTTTGCCAAACAAGTTCTTTTTGTTATGAATCAAAACAACAAGATATAATCTTTTTTATTATCGGCCCACTATCAAACCACCAAAAACATCTAATCACCCACTCAAGAAGTCAATTCCTTAACATAAAGGGGCATATTAAAGACTCCACATCAACTAGAGATATGACCAAATTATAGTATATAAACGAGTGTAAACATCCCATCACAAGATGATTTTGTAAAGTTAAATTAGACTCAAAGTCAATTTTCATCAGATGGTATCAAAGTCTATCCAAATGAAGTTTGTTGATCCTATCAAGTCATCCTCCTTCAAGCCACTATTTCAAATGCACAGAAGCAGCCGGTAGATAATATCCATAAACAAAGTATATAAAGCCTCAACAAACATAGATAGGTGGGGCTTTAGATTACAATTATTTACTTTTTCTTTGCTTGTGCTAACTAATACCACTGAATATCGATACTAATAAATTTAATGTTTCCTACTTATTAAAATACGTGAAGGATGAATGTAAAAGGATATTTACCATAAGTACCTTAAATTGTTTTACAACCTAGAAAAGTAAAATGTTAAAAAATATTATCATTCACCCTTTGTCAAGTGACTAAAAACTACATCAAATTTGCAGCCAGCATGCATAGAAGCACTAGGATAACCAGCCTATTTCATGAAAAGCATCTCCAAAAAAAAAAATAGTGGTGGTATCTAAATTGGTGATGGTCAAGTATAGTAGAAGAACCTTGCATACACTAAGACTGGACCGAGCAAAAACGAATTTTCAAGCTTCCTCAGGCTAGGATCTTTTGGATCTGCAAAAGCATAATAAATAAGTATATAAAAATAAGAAAGATCAAATATCAAAATAAAACCAACGACATTAGAAGTAGTAGACAGAACATGAACGCACCAGCAAAGAAAGTAGGGGTTGCCACTGGAGTGCCCCGTGTATGAGCAAAATAAAAAAGAGTGTAGATAAGTGGGATTAGGCGGTATCGCCTCTTCAATGCCAATCGGCAAACTTCTTCACACTAAGTTAGAGCTGAGGTTAGTGAGGCACAAATTACAGAAAACCATTGCAGTATGCAAGAATCATAAGGGCTGTAAAGTGTCACATCTTCTCATTTATCACAGAAATGTGTTCTAAACCTTTATCAGATAGTGCTAGGTTTCCACAGATTAGAATTAAAAGTTTTCTATTAAAGAAATATACTAGGCATGCATAATATAGTCGGAAGGTCCTAGCAAAATCAAATAACAAATTACCACTACAAGAATAACATCCGGATTAGGCCAGTAAAAGAAAAAAAAATCACAGGTAAAAGCTATTAAACAGAATTCACGATGATGAATGTGGTATTCTTTCACATCCTCCATCCTAGATACCTTAAATAGAATTAAATTAAGTATTTACATCCGACGGATATCTAGCACCAATAAAGGGGGGAAATATCCCTAGAAAAATTTGAAAGTTCTTGGAATTACGGTTATGACCTAACTCAACCTCAAACAAGTTTTCAAGGCAAGGGTTAGTCGATCTTTATTAAGGCATAACTCTAGTCTGTGTGGTATTAAACATCGCCCACCGTTGAGGTTGCAACTATGGCTGGCTACAAGTAACCCCAAGGCAACTTTAACACTCTGAAGCGTGGATGCAAGTGGCTCAAAAACAGATCTAAGAAATATTGTGATACCATCTTGGAATTTGGGTTTAGCACCAAACTGAGTCGTACAAATCTAGCTTGTAAGGTTAGAATTGTTCAAACATTTTAAACTTTATGTAAGTCATATATTTATTTGACGTGAGACTCAACTGCAATTCAGGTAACCCCCAAAAAGGCAGCAACTAAGGTAAGCTTGGGTTGCCCTCAATTAAGGCAACTTTTCAATAAAAGTAGAATAAATCAATAACAGATGCACACCTATAGCTTAAAGCATGAAATGAAATATGTGAGATTATGAATTTTTTCCCACTAACTCAAAATCATTAAGTTGATACAAATGTAATGATCAAGCTCAATATTCCGACTTCATTCTTTCTTCCTCCGAGTGATACATATTAACATGAAATTTCAACTTAGAATTTAGATAAATATCCAACAAAGGCAAAGATGAACTAACCTCTTCCCCAAAAGCCCAAGGTACATGATCAGTGGTGCAAGCTTCAGAATGCCCTCGGCAAAAGGGAAACAAGGAACCAACACCCATCCACCTTCCAAAAAGTTTAGGTGTAGCATTTCCAGCAAATCCACCAATATCAGCACCTGAAAATGGCTGACCACTAAGTCCCTGAATAAAAGCAAACAATATTATTAAGGGAAATAAAACATATATACTCAAAGGGATTATTTAATGTGTGGAGCCAACAAGTACACGAGCTTAAACTACAAGGGGAAGACAAATGAACGAGTTTATTGTATATATGTCTAACACACACCATGCAAGCGCCCTTTTAGACTTAAAAGTGTGAACAACTTTTTATTAGAAAAATCGGGCAGCTAGGTTTGGACTATATACAGCTATACCAAGCCATGAACCAATGTTAGTACACTATCGTTACCTATATAGTTGGCTTGTATGAGTTATTTTTGGATTGTACATTAGTAGGTTCTCTTCTATTGTATCTTTTTCCTTTTCATGTACAGCTGTCAGTGTATGACAGTTGTCAGTAACTGACATGTATAAATAAGTCAGTGTACATATGATTCTGTGTGTGATGTTTATAAAATAATTTCAGTTCATTCTCTCTCTTTCCTCTCTTTACTTCATCTAATAACCAATAATCCCAAAAAACCATAAACTAATAAGTAGACACACGAATGATTTTGTTTCACTAACACAGACACCCCCAATGTTGTGAACTGAACATCTCTAGTGTGGGACTAAATATTTGTGAGGGGTCTAATAGTGGCTGGAAAGCAGATGGCACTATAAGTACAAGAAACCTCGCTAGGATAGGATATAATATCATCTTAGGAAGTAGACTTTACACATTGCTCAAACTCACAAAATCCAACTTGTAAGATGAAATTTGTACCCACCTATATCAAATAATTTAATCATATCTCTAGTTGATATGAGATCACTAACACAACTCCTCATGTCAAGGATTGGACATCCAGTGTGTGAGACTGGATATTTGTGAAGGTGGCCTGATAGCGGCCTAGTAGTAGGTAACATATAATAGGCCCAACAAATCTCACTAGAGTAGAAACTGATATCATCTTGAAGGTGAACTTTAAGTCTAACTCAACCTTACAATTATAAAATGACGTTTGCACCCACTTATATATTATAATTTAGCCATATCTCTAATCAACATGGACAATCCAATACTTTTCATTTCACATATGTGGCTCAAAAATAAGCAAGTTTTAGGTATGGTTGGACAATAAAAAAAACAAAAATTTGAAGCTTGGTTCACCATGTTTTGAGAGACTAACCCTTAAACCCAACCTGTTGTTGGTACATGAATGGTTTTAAATTTATATATCACACTTATTTTTCTAAAATAATGTAGTGTATAAAGTTCCAATTCAGAGTGTTTATTCTGAGACACATTATTTCCTGTCATTCAGGTTTTATGTTTAAATTTAAAGTAAATATTAGATTGTAGTAAGACAATAATAACATCTTAATTCTTCTGAAACTGAACCACATTTTCAAAAAATATGCGCAAGTTTCAAAAATTCAGTGTCAATAGAATCATAAAGAATAATACACATCACAACTCAAAAAAAAGGGAAAAGGATGATCCACATCATTACGAAATGTAGACTTCAACATCAAAACAACTACGTGTTTATCATATGAAAGCACTGTCATGTAGCCCTAATGAAAAAAGTATCATTTATCATTTGCAACAAATATTTCCAAAACTTAAGCTAACAAAATTTGTTATAATGTTGCTAAATGTATACTGTGTATCTAGAAATGTTTCTCAAGAAATTGCAGAAGTTAATTCATGGAACAATGACAACATAAAATCGCAATGCTACTCAAGGGAAGTAGCCTCCATGCTACAAATGTAACCATACCAGCTGAAGTACCATGGAGATACTCATATGAAGATGCTCCCAGGTCGAAAGATTATCACCAGTCCATGTTGCTGCATACCGTTGGCTGCCAATAAATCCAGCTCTTGTAAGAACAAAAGGACGTTTCTCTTCATTAGCTAGTTTCATGCCTTCATAGGTCGATCTTGCCATCAGAAGACCATACACCTATAGTGAAACAATCATTATAATTGACATAACTTCGTAACTAAACAGTAAGCATAAAAAAAGTTAACTCAAAATTCAAACACTAACAACAGAATCAAGATGCAGACCATATCTAATTATATAATCCAACAGAATCAAGACTCAAACACTTTATAAACTTTGTCAACAAGTTTATGGTAAAATAACATGCGAGTCCAAAATCACAAAAAGGGTAAAGTATATTACATTATGATAGAAAGAATGATTCTGTCGCCCACCAAGTTCACTATCTCCTCTATGAACATTGCTATCAGGCATTGTATTTGTTTCAACCTGGAAATGGAACAAATCAGGAGTCACAAAGAGTGGGATTTGTATCAAAATATTGTTGCATATTATTCAATGAAAAGAAACTAAGGATATTAGAATTACCTTAAAAATAGTTGGTTCATTCATATCATTCCATATACCATCAACACCATTGGAAATGAAATCCTTGACTAAATTTGCCCACCATGCACGAACTTTTGACTGAGTATAGTCGGGGAAGACACAAGGCCCAGGCCACACCTCCCCTGAGAATGCATATATGGCATCATGTATCATAAAAGAAGAAGACACGCATGAAGGACAAAAATATTTGTGTAAAAGAAAAACAAAAAGCATACCTATGAAAGGAGTTCCATCTTCATTTTGGATCCAAACATCATCTTTAGAACCACTGTCATATACAAAATAACCCTCTTCCAGCTTGATTCCAGGATCAAGCATCCAAATGACTTTACAACCACTACTACGGAGATCTTTCACCAAAGACATGGGGTCTTGGAAACGTTTCTGAAAGATATCACAATACTTACTTTTCTAAACAAAAAACTATTGCCAGACTTTAAAATGGCTAAGCCAAAATTTAACTAAGTATTTTCGAAATCAAAAGTGCAGGTTACAAGCATTCAAATGACTTTACAACCACTACAATGGAGATCTTACACCAAAGACATGGGATCTCAGAAACGCTCCTGAAATATATCACAGTACTTACTTTTCCAAACAAAAAAAACATTGTACGACACTAAAATGGCTATGCAATACATCACTTTAACATATGAAACACAGGACATGGAATACTTGTACAAAACATTAAATCAATTCAAGTGCATGATTAGAAAGATCTAAAGTAAAAAATTATGATAATGTAAATTAATAATTCATCATTTTCACGAGTAAAATAAACCTGCCTTGTCAAATGTGAAAACACGAAGACCATCCATGTAATCAGTATCCATCCATATCACGTCACATGGTATGCACTTCTTCTGGAACGTTTTAGCAACCTGCAAAATTTAATTGTTAACATATCAAAGACTTAACATGCTTTGGAATAACTGAAAACCAATAATGTTAGAATGAAATTAATGAAACTAAGTTGATACCGATGCAGAATTCCTAAATTCCTAGGTATTTTGAATGTCTGCATATCAATAAAATTATCTGGTATACATGAAAATTTATCATTGATGTTAAGTATGAAAGTTGAAATTTATTACAGATTGTCTAGATGATGTCATGGTGTAATGACAACACTTTTCAGTTTCCGGATTATCATATTCAAATACAACTGCATTAGCTAAACTAGGTTTATATGCAAAGGATTTATAATCATCTGAGATTCCCTTGTATATTGGATGGTATACCCAAAAATGAAGAAATATGATATCCTGCCACGTTCTTATGCTTTATGTCAAGCACATGCATATTATCATCTCATCCGAAACTCCCAGATATCTTATGTATTATACAGGTATACTAAACAAAGCATATAAGGATTTTCGTTTTTTCATAACCAAAAAAATTGAAAAAGCCAAAAAAGCATATATAGCAATAAAAGGCATAACTGGGAACACGTGTCATATTCAAAATCTTGCACTCTAACTCTGAACATACATGAATGCAACTAATACCAGAATCGTCACTATAGATAAAGAACCAAGTACCTCCAGAACTCTCTGATCAGATAAATAACTCGAATGGCATTGATGATAGCCTAAAGACCATTTCGGGGGCATAAATACAGTTCCTGACAAAGAAAAACTTTTAAGTTTTGCAGAATAATGTTCACATACTAATACATGCATGAAATTTTAATTTGAAAATGATCTCTTCTTCATTCTTGTAGATAAATTATAGTTACACAGATAAAAAAAATGCAAGATAATAGTAAACTCACATTACATGCCTACTAAATTTGAAGAATATAAATAAATAAGCATAATATTATGAATAAAAATGATTGATAATGTCTTTATTTTTAGACATAAATTTTATTAGCTCCAAGTATACTAAAAGCACACTACACATATTACAAACAAATATTTATGTACACACATAAAACATTAACATATGCTATACGAAATCAATAATTGTGGGTCAACTACAGGTAACAGGTTCTTCTATAGATATGGACTACTCTCCATAAGTAAGGACGGACTTCAATTTTTACACACAAATTAATTGCACAAATCAACCAAGATGAAGAGGCATAATTTCCATGGACCTCAAATAATTATAATTTGATTTTTTTTATTAGAAAATTACCAATTGCTTTTGATAGAGAACTTAACACTTCAGTGGGTGAAGCAAAAGGACCAAATGTAACGACAGGATATGAAGATGGAGAAACAAACTGTATTGTTGATTCTTTCCTGAGATCAATCTGCTTACAAACAAACAAACAAATGCTCACCAAAATAGTAATATAACAGCATAAACATCTCTTCAAGGTTATAGATGAAAAGAAGCCAAATGTTACAGCACCTCACAGCGCCTTGTAGTGTCGGCAAGGATTCCTAGTCCCTCACCACTTGGAAGAACAGCTAACACCCATGGGTGTGATTGGTACAAAGATGTATTTCCAGATCCATAACCCCATGCATCGGTGTTCCATGTGAAAACCTGCAAATGAAATTTAACTGATAAGCACCAAGATAATAAGTAAATCTATCTAAAACGCAAAATTTCCTGAGATTGACTAACTCTTTGACCCGTCCTCTCAAGCTGTCCGCTAACTTCTCCAGTTCCATAAAGGGAGGAACCTACAGGCAACTGGTACGAAAACAAATGCAATCAATTTCTGGAGACAAGGGAAATGGCATGAACAGAAAATTACGCAGGAAAGAAAAAAGATAATTAATAAACACCTCTTAACAAAAAAAGATAATCAGCACCTGTAAGATGAAAAGTTGACAACCAATAGATATGAAGAAATACACTAATGGAGTAACTGACCTCAAGTTTGACAATCTGCTGCTCTAATCGAATCTCAAACGTAGGGTTATACACAGGAACCTTCTCAGTAGATATAGGTGTGTCTCTGTCCTTGCCATTCAAAAAAGAAATACTGGGAGATGCTGCTTCTCTATCCTTTACAGAACAATCAAAACGAAACACTCCATCCTCCAGAATAGGCTGAAAAATCATTTTCGGTCTGACATGGCTAGCAGCAATGCCCGAACGTCGTCGTTTAGATCTAGCCATTTACGATACAGCCTCTCAGAAACCCCCTTTCTTCTGCACGTAAAAAAAATTGCCCTAGTGATAACCAAGCAAGTGTTGAATACAGTAGTTTAATCATGAAAGTATTCTCACTGACATGAATGAAAATCGGAAACAACAGTGAGCATGTAAAAGCAGTAGCGAGGACGAATTAGATAGTTCGCTCCCACTCAATTCCAAGGAAATCGCTTAACGCTAAAGAACGATTGGCGACTACATAGGGAAGAACTAAAACCGACGCTGACATTGCAGAGAGAAATTACAGTTCCAAAGTGTGACGCGACAGAACGATAAAGGGAACGAACCTGAGAGAAATTATGGTAGATGAAAATGGCGTTTTCGGAAGAAGAATGTGACGGTGAAATGAAAATTGAAGGGTAACGGCTTCGGCGATGCTGCTACTCCGCACCACTAGGGCTGTTCATGGTTTGCTCTCACTGATTTTGCCCGGCTCACAAACTAATTTTTTGACTGGTTGGGTTTAGAAAACAAATAACAATATAAAAAACCGTATGCTAAATATTTTTTCTTTTTTTGGAACGATAGGATATAATTTAAATTTAATAATTTAAAATTCATATATCACTGTTTAATTTATTCAGTTAGTCTATTCAGTTAGTCTATAGTTGTTTAAATGACGAATTAATTTAGATAGATTATTCGGATTGCATGGTTATATTAAGTTGATCTTTTAGAAATAAATACTTTTTTTAATAAATAAATTATATATAATAAATTTTTAATTACATCAAATGACATGTAAAATTTTAGTAGTTATTTTTATAATAGACTATGATTCTGTATAGCCTATTACTAAATTGCAACAAACAAAACATATTATACAAAAAAAAAAATATATATATATATATATATATATATAACTATTAATTAATAAATATTAAATATAAATTCAGATCAGCTCAAATATCCATAAAATTTTAATTGTTTAGGCATACTAAATTATAGTTATCTCTCAAATTTATTTCATATTTGCTTATGAATTTGTTTGGTATTTTTTTTCTAAACAATATCGACTAAAAGTTATATTGTTATATTGTTATATCATACTGTTATATTGTTATGTCATCATACTCAGTAGCGAATTTTGATAAAAAAGTTTGAAGGAACCAAAATAATATACTTAAATTTTATATATTTAATTATTATTACTAATATAACAATATTGAAATCCTTGTATGTTTTTCCTTAAAAAAAAAATATAGTTTTGAAATTGTATTTGTTATGAAACTCATTTTGAATAAGTTTTTATAATCTTATCTCTTTCTCTAAATATTCTTATATCATAATTAAGTTCCAAAAAATTAATATGAAACATTCTGCCTATAAATCAACAAAATTAACATGAAACATTTCGCCTATAATTCAAAAAAAAATAATATAAAACTTTTCACTTATAATTCTTTGAATATTAAAAAATGGTTATCTAATTCAACAGTTGAATTCTTATAAAATAGGTTTTGGGTATATTCCCTTTTATCACTCTAAAAAATAATCTATTATTTTATTTTTCATCCATATACCTACCTAAAAAAAGAAGACTAAAAAATAATTTATCAAAATTTAATAAAAAATTGAGAGAGTAATTACTAAAAAAATATAATAATCAAGTCACACTTAATAGATAATTATGAAAAAACATATAGTACATAATTTTTTTTTATATTCGTGAAAATTTAAATATACAAAAAAAATCATATGATGGAAAAAAAAAACTAAATATCAACCCTTACTGCTTACACTAGGTGGTTAGCCTAAACAAAAAAACAGGCTTAACCATATAGGCAAATAAGTCGGATAAAATGAATAAATATGTGGTAAGTTGTTTGTTAGTTTTCGTAAACTTTTTAAAAATTTACTAATCAATTTTTTTTATCATCCAGTATATGTACACGAATTTTATTCTAAGCTACAAAAATCAATCCTTATTGCTTGCAATAGGTGGTTGACTTGAAGAAAAAAAAAATACGTCAAACCAGATAAGCAAAAAAGTTTAACACAATGAACAAATATGTGGAAAGTTGTTTGTTACTTTGCGTACAATTTTGAAAAATTTACTAATCAATATTTTTTTATCATCCAATGGGATGTACATATTATGTAGCACGAATTTTATTATAAATTATACAAATCAACCCTTATTGTTTGCACTAAGTGGCTCGATTGAAGAAAAAAATAGGCCAAATAAGATAAAAAAATAAGTTGACCCCAATGAAAAAATATGTGGAGAGTTGTGTGTTACTTTGCGTACAATTTTTTAAAATTTAGTAACCAATCTTTTTGTTTCATTATGTACCACAAATTTTATTATAAGTTAGAGAAATCAACCTTGTTGTTTGCAATAGGTGGCTGACTTGAAGAAAAAAAAAAAGACCAATAAATAGGGCACAATAAGTAAATAAGTGGGGAACTACATGTTACTTCTCCAAAAAATTTTTAAATTTTCTAATATCTTTTTTTTCATCCAATGGGATGTACTTTTATGTACCATGATTTTAATATATGTCACAAAAATCAACCCTTATTTCTTGTTATAGGTGACTGGCTTGAAGAAAAATATTGACCAATAAATGGCCTCAATAAGTAAAAAAGTAAGGAGTTGTCTATTACTTCTTGTACAAGTTTAAAAAATTTACTAATCAATATTTTTTTTATTATCCAATGGCTGGCTTGAAGAAAAAAATATGTCAAATATGATAGGCGAATAAATTGTCCCTAATGAAAAAATATGTGAAGAGTTGTGTGTTACTTTGCGTACAGTTTTTTAAAATTTAGTAATGATTAATTTTTTTCATCCAATTATGTACCACTAATTTTATTATAAGTTAGAGAAATCAACTTGTTGGATGCACTATGTGGCTGACTTAAAATAAAAAAATAGGCTAATAAATTAGGCACAATAAGTAAATAAGCGGGGAGTTGCACATAACAAATTTAATTATATGCAAATTTAATTATAATATACAAATGTATTTTACGTAATAAATGTATTTTCAACCACGTTTAATAGAAAACATTCTATCAATTACATATCATCTGAGAATTGTTCTTAAAGATGACAAATAAACCCATCTCCATGGGTATTACCCGAACTCGTCCTCGTTTTGACAAAGAATCCCCGTATTGTATGTGTATAGGTATATGTATGGAGAATTCCCGACTTCTTCAATTGGGTATGGGATGTACATATCCTGCCATAATACTCACCTCCGCCATATCTATGTTCCCGTTTAAATTATTAAAATATTCACAATTAATTAAGTAACCACACATATATATATATATATATATATATATATATATATATATATTTTTTTTTTTT
>Ga0099822_1008673_pt1 | contig 12973 bp, 4 predicted proteins | sample CowpeawhiteBW_FD_76839 | JGI IMG/M metagenome (GOLD analysis project Ga0099822, IMG submission 76839) | Root nodule microbial communities of legume samples collected from California USA - Cow pea white BW | ecosystem: Host-associated > Plants > Roots > Nodule | place: USA: California | collected... | reverse complement strand
TTGTTTCTCGAGTCTATAGTGAGTTACAGACAGAGTTCGAAAAGGTAAAATCTTTGATGATTCCATCATACATGATTGAGTTGCGAAAACTTCTGGATAGGTATCCTACATCTGAACTGAATTATTTCTGGTTAAAGAATATCTTTCTAGTTGCTCTGGAACAATTAGTATGTATTGTGAATTTTTTTTAAATAATGGAGATTTTAATAGAGGTTTTCATTTTCCCTCGCTTTTGGGATCATTTTTCCTTGTTTTTGGGAAATGGCAGAATAAATTAATGTGTAATTTATTATCTTTTATTTTTTTATTTATTTAAAATTAGTAATATCCAACTGGGATGTTACATAGTGTACCACATCAACATGCAACAGATTTCACACATCTATCAAGCAGAAACTTCTAGGCAAAGTTTGGCCAAGAACTAATCAACAACAGAATATGCATAAACTCTTCCTGCACATAGTTCAGTCAAACATCAAAGAACACTACTGAATTAACACAACTAGCATTGGTAGAAAACATAAACGAAATGATGTTGATTCAAGGAAAATGATATGGCAAAAAAAATTGACCTCACTCAACAATGAAGGTCAAATATGATTCAACAAAACAGAATGCACAAGAATTAACTATGCATCATTAAATATAGCCACAAGGCCAAATGATATTGGTACATAAATATGAACTAGCGCCCATAAGTTGCATTAAAACTGTAAACAATCAACATTGCAGCAAAACTTTAGGCTAAAACACAATGCATACAACAATGAAATGGTTTTCAAGAGCAGAAAATGTTTATGACATAGAACTAATGAATCAAACAACAAATTGAATCAATTTCAATGACAAGAATCTGAGAAAATAGAAGCTGCAAAGCAAAGCTAGGCCAGGCAGAATACTGCACTCGAGATATGAATCAACATTCAAAGACAGATAAGACTCTAGGCTAACCATTGAAACAACAAAATGTGATTTAGCGTGCAATTAAATACATACAAATTAGGCACACTTTTATGGAATCAATGAACATATAAACGTATTACACAAAATCGACGACAAAACATGAGATTATAAGACTTCAAATCTAGGTAAAAAAATAACAATAAGCCTACGACATGCATTGAACGAAAGATTATGAAACCTAGACATTTTCAACAAAGCATTGATTCAAGGCAATCAGCACAATTTTAATGAATCAATTTTAGAGAAGAAAAATATTGAGCACAAATTCAAACATAGAGAATTAAAGCGAAACTCCAGAGAAGCAAACTCAAGGAATGTGAACAAGACTAGAATCAAACATAAGAAAGAAGAAACTAAGATAAATGAAGAAACTTATCTTTGAAGACCTCTAACTCGTAACCTGAGCTCTGAATACCACATGATGACAGGTTTTTTGCTGAAACTCGTCGGAATCATGTTCAAATTGGTGGAAATTGGACAAAACTTCCGATGATGCCTCCAAACCTCAATCCAACGAAAAGGATCGAATAATACGCAGCGGAATAGACGAGTAACTCTCTTGCAAGGAGTTCTAGTAGAGAACTCACACACTCTCACTGGTTCGAAAACCCTAGGAGGAGAAATCCTCAACTAGAAGGTGAGTTGTTTGATATAGAGGGAAAAATCCACTATCATTCTTCAAAAGCTAACATTACAGTGGTGGTTATGCCTCTTTATAAAGATAAAGGCAAACAAAGAAAATGTGAACCCAAGGACTTGGTTGTCTTGATGAACCCTAACACTAACAAAGGTGGAACGCGTGAAGAGGGGAGGAAAACCCTAGCAAAGAAATCAGATCTGGAACCCTAGGATGAAGTGCTCTCCACTAAGCTGCGGGATGTAAACATTGGGTTGCACATTGAAGTCTCAGCCCAAAAGTTGTGCTTCTCTTGAAGAACGCGTGTTCGGTTCCTACGTGTGTTGACCATGACCCAAGGCTTGATGTGTCTGGCTTCAAACATATGAGATGCTTTTGTTGGTAGATTGGGTCTTTGGCCCACGACGCATAAGTGAGAAAGAACTCCTACGCTGGAATGGTTGCTGAACGCATGGAGAAGGCTGTAGCAATGGGTTGTATTTCATGATATAGCCCAAAACGAATTACATGGAAAAATTGAGAACATCAATTAAAACTTGGCCCAAAATACAAGGCCAATAACAATGCTAATTACACCAACAAAAATACTAAACCTATACATTTATTTCACTAATTAAAAAGCATGTAAACTCTTTGGGCCTGTTCATTGACCCATGCTGAAAGCCCTTTAGAATGATCTTCATCACTAGTTTTCAAAAAATAAAACTCGTATTAGTTCACCTTCCCAATGCTTCGCAAGTTACTGCCCATTATTCCGTAATCGTTCATTTCTCTCTAAGTATCTCTATATTTTCAATGTTCTTTACATACCAGAACTCAAATTCAATTTGTTTTATGTGCAACACATGATACATTCTTTTAATTATAAACTAATATTTTTTGCATGAGATTTAGATACAAGATATCATTTCTCGGAAGATGATTGGGAAAGTTGAATGGTATTTATTACTTGCAAGAGAATAAACATAAGTGCCTCATTAATTTGATTTAAAATAACAGATTGTTTAATGATCGAGGGAACAAAAGACAAATCATGGTGGATATAAGAAAGTAAATTCAAAAATAAAAATAAAGACTTAATCAGAAATTTTCACAATGGAAACAATGAACTTGATTTCAGAAGGTATAAGATAAAAGCTTCATCGGGATTAGGTTTCATGATTCCATTCAAAATAAGAACAAAAAAATATATATTTCTATTTACGACTCTCACACTCACATCTTTTGTAACTCGCCTCGATTTTGTCGCAGACAAGCCTAAACTTGAATAATAAAAAACTCTATGTCTAGCAATTTTTATTATTAAGTTTACATTAATGACCAATAGGTGGATGTTTAAGAATGACCAATGACCACATCTATGTCTAGCATGTGAAATCAATTAGTTGTTTTATCATACTTAGGTTTCCCAGACTATCTTTTGGATCAGTTGGTACTCCCAAATATGCACCATATTTAGAGCATGCTAGTTGGAGATCATAATTAGGTTTCCTAAACTATCTTTTAGATCTGTTGGTACTCCCGCATGTGCAAAATTCATAGGCTATGTAGTTAAAACAAGAATAAAACATAAGAGATGATGGAAAAGAATTATATTGAATGAAGATTTCACAGAGAATTAAGAATACATTACACCCAGTCCCATGAATGAATGAGCGAGGTAGTTACTCCTAAACATACTGAAGACTAGATTGATGATAAAATTGAATGTATTCAGCCTTCATATTGTCCTTCTACCGTCAACTATATAGATATCAAGTTTCTTTCCCTACAAGTGTATTTGCCTTTCTCCCCCAAATGGGTTTTCCCCATAAGGTTTGTCCTTTTGATCTCTGTCAAGCCCCTTATTTATAGATTTTTTGAATTGGACTAAGCCTACAGTTTTGTACTTGATTTTGTATTTGAAAATCTTGGATTTATCTTTTAATCTTCTGAGGCTTCATATCTGATGTAGGATTATCTTGTTCCACAAATTTTGTCCCCAACAGCGATACGAATGCCTTTCAATCCAATTTCGTCCCCAGCAGCGATCCCTCCCAAAATTTTCTCTCAGTAGTGAACCCTTACCCTAATTCCAATTTCTTCTAATTCGTTAACCTAATCCCCCTTTCAATTAAACACCATACCATTCTGTTATAATAAATAAACGGTCACGTCATTGTACAGTGCACCACATTAGTGGAAGAGTGACACATATACATTATTTTGTTAATGATTTTAACATAATTAAGTAAAAGGAAATACTTGAATGATATTTTCGAAATTTATGACCAAATTGAACAAAATTTCTAAAATATGACTAAATTGAGAAAATTTAACCAAAACTAAATATTTAAGCCTAAGTAATAATATATAATGAATATGGTCTAATTATTTGTAATAACATATAATATTAAAATTCTTACCACAATACTCTTTTATCATTTATGTGGGCAATACTACGATTTATTTACTTTGTTAAATATAATGATCACTATATACTATATCACTATACATAAAATTAAACCATGTGGAGTGGACACGGTAGCATAAATATTATTTTAAATTTTATCTTTTAAAACTTCAATCAATTTAATCCTTTATTTTACAAGATTAAAAAGTGGCACTAAACTATTGCATAATTGTGAAAGATTAAAGACTTAGATTTTTAAAGATAAGGCTAAATTGAATCTGATTAAAAATGTTGAAAAGAAGTTAAAGGTATAATTTAGTAAATATTATTAAAAATGGAGAAGAAATGTATCTAATATTAGATTTATTTAAGTTTTAAGTTCACGGTTAATTTGTGTATGATTAAATAAGTTTATAATAAAATTTCCTGATCCATTGATTGTTCAAAATTTTTATATCATATTTAATAGAGTCTTTGTAATTTAATTAAATTTGTTGGTTAATTATGTGACTAGATTATTATCGTGTCCAATCACCTTGTTTAGTTGTCACTCATGTGGTTTTTTAATTGATTATTTTATAATTGGTTTAATTATATTTTTATCCTCATTTTTGTTCCAAAATCTCAATTTGATCCCTCTTTTTTTAGAAGTCTCAATCAGGTTCCTATTTTGTTAGAATGTATCATAAATGCCCTTTCTGTTAAGTTGTGGTAAACGTCGTTTGTGAACAATAACTTGACATGGTTGGACAGTGTTGAAACAGTGACAATGACCATCAACATGAAAGTTATTAGTGATGTGGCAGAGAAATAAAAATCTAATTTAATATTCAAAATTCATTTTTGAAATTGGGGTTTATGTTCAAAAAAAAACAAATTGGGGATTTTGATCATTTCTCTTATTTGAAATTTTATTGGGATTACATAAAGGTTGACGGTGATTACGATGTTAGGTTTAAGTATCTTTTGATTGAGTTAGACATCATTTAAGTATGTTTTGATTGAACTCCTAATGTTGTGGGATTGACCTCAGTTTTGTAGGGATTGAAATAGATATATAAAGATAAACTTGTCTAACAAAATACAAGTACATTCCTGATTTTGGATTGAAATTGTGAGTGTCAATTAATATAGTCCTTGAGTTTGCAAAATCACTTTTGCCTTTTATGACTTAGCCCTAACCATTTTCTCATATGTTGCTACCTTCTTACTCATGCCTATATTTTTATCTATATCCTCCACTGGCCCAACCAAAACCTTCATGTTAACATTCCTCTCATGTAGGCTTCTAGTTATTTGAAGACAATGTTTACCATTGATTCTCTTAAATATCTTCCTATATATTCCTTAGACCATAAGGGAGTTTTGTCAGTCTTGCATCAGGAAGATATGATAACCAGTAAATGAGATATGGCAGTAACTTTTAACAAACTATTTTGGTTAAAATTTATTAAAGAAAACAACTTTTTTAGGTCCCTTTTTTTCCAAAAAATAAGTGAGTCACACCATAATTTTGTAGTTTTCATAAATTTTAACCAATAATTGAGTGTCTTGTTACACTCCTCTTAGTAAATTATTACTTGACATTGACCGGTATTGAGAAAGAGAAAGAAATGGAAGAAAATAGATGTGAGTCTGATTGATTAAATTGTTGAATAACATTGAAAGCACATCTCAAGCTGCTTGAATAAGTTTTTTAATGATTTCATTGTTAGTGTCGCAGGATAGGAAGGATAGGAGAATCCTTGAGCTATCACTTAAGTTGTACAATGAAAGGCAAAGGTGCAAACAACATTGTGCTGCATATGAAGAGCAATTAAATATAATTCTGAATGATTTAGAGAAGCACACCGAACATATTTTTTGAAAAAGTTGTTGTTGTGATACGAAGTATTAGAGAGATTGAGGAGGAAAAATCATATTCAGATGGTGGGTAATTAGTGCTATTATAGCTTGTTTCTTCATTGGAGACATCTTGGTTGAGATTATCAAAGAGTCTTCTAGACATTGAAGCCTAACAATATTTTGTCGACTTTTAGATGCGATTTTGCTTGAAGTAGTGTGTTGTATCATGTACCTTTCAAGTTAAACTTCAGCCACCATATAGTTTACTCAAAAATTCATTCTCTAGTGTTTACCATTTTGTGGATTATGTTGGTTCTCAAAGTATAATTCATACATGATTTATTATTCTTGCTCAAAAGCAGTGAGTATAACTTAGTCATTTCATTCTTCCATTTGACTAAAACTATTTCGATATTTGGTCATCACATAACCTTTTTCAAAGCATCTAACTAAAGCTATGTCATCTTATTTTATGTGAATTTATCCCAAATCAACGTTGTACTTGATTAAAAAAAAGGTGTTCAAAATTCAACAGAATCATCTAGCACAATTTTGTAGAGTAAAAAAATAGGATTAATCATTTTTGCCTAAAAACTTCAACTAACACAACACGTTGTAACAACAACAGTAGTTCCCTGATTTCATTATCCTTCATCCAAAGTCATTAAAAAAAATTAAGTCTATCATTACCAAGACAACAAGGCTCATCTCATTTACGCTTATCAAATTAGGTGTTAACCCTCCATAAAAGTCCGTTGCAAAAAATAACACCATTGGTATGCATATTGTGGCAATCACCATCAACGATCAAAATCCCCAATCTATTTTTTAACATAAACCCTAATTTCAAAAATGAATTTTGAATATTAAATTAGATTTTTATTTCTCTGCCACGTCACTAATAACTTTGATTGTTATAATCCTTGTCACTGTTTCAGCCCTACCCAACCATGTCAGCTCATTGTTCACAAACAATGTTTACCACAACTTAACAAAAAGGGCATCTATGATACATTTTAACAAAATTGGGGATCTAATTAAGACTTCTAAAAAAAGAGGGAGCAAATTGAGATTTTGGAACAAAAATGGGACCAAAGACATAATTAAACCTTTATAATTTAAGTATCACTTATGTGACATTTTGATCCCCATTTCTACCGGTATAATTTTTCATTTTATTACAACTCAACATTAGTAAATCCAACTTTATCACAATGTCTTCACTAAAAAATTTTCAACCACCTCTTTTTGGATTTTTTTTTTTCAAAAAGGTAAGGGACTTTCATTGATGTTGTTGTGCGTGTCAACCATAAGAAAAATCACATGTGAATAATGTCTCTTTAACATTCAAAACCTCCAAAATGTCATCATTACATTCCCCATTTTGTGGCACGAAAATGTGAATGAATTGACCCATGTTTCACGCTTTGCAAGTGCGCATTGTAAAACAGGGTAACAGTGCCAAATTGAAAAGTTCGTTACGTAAACAAAAACATTTGAAACTTCAACATGATTTCCAAGGTGGAAGGAAGAAGTTCGGTGAGAGCAATAATCTCTATGACGCACTTGAGAGGGATAATTCGTAATAGTCGAAGGTAGAGTTTTGTGAATGTGGTTGGAGTTCAACAAAAGATGTTGTACCATTCCCACAGAATGAAGTATTCTTGCATCGAAATTGTTGTAGAAGAGATTGATGAGATGAAATTGAGATTTGGACAAATTTTTTGATAAAATGTCAAGAAAATGACGGAAACATCTAGAAAACATAAAAGAGAAAAGAAAGTAGTAAAGATTTTTTTTATTTTTCTATTGAAAATATCATAGACAAATTATAAAAAAAAAATCCGTAGTAGTTAAGATTAGTAATTAAAATTATGAAATAAATAAAGAAAAATTATAAAAAAACAAATAACAACAAATAAGAAAAATAAAAAATATATATAATAATTACATCAACCAATTAATATTGAAATTAATTAATAAAAATTTAATTAAATATATATATATATATATATATATATATATATATATTTAATTAATAAATTACAAAAATTATTAAAAATTTAATTAAAAATATCTAATTCATCATTTCATTCAAAATTTAATAAGCCTTATGCAACAAAACACCATTGTATATGGGTTTTTCTAACTCCATGATATTATAGTATTCCTAGCAGATGTTGTCTCTCAGGCGTTGGTTCTTTTCTTTAGCCACTCATAGCGACCTTTCATCTTCTCCCCAAAGAACCTTGGTTTTTGTTCCTCCTCTGATACTCAAGAACACCCTATCCAAAAACAATCTTAGTTGCTCCTGTGTGGAACCTAATAAGAAAAATGGATTTTTCTCAGTGGCCAGTGATCTCCAATCTTCTTCTTCCTACCACAAAGATTCTCCCTTTTCAGGTACTATTTCCCTTTTGTTACCCTAAAAATTGTTGTCTTTGTGGCAGTAGCATGAACCCGTGTGCATAATCTATTACCAATTTTGAAATGCCTTTTCCTTGTTTTCCAGGTTTGGAGGATGCTTTGATGAGTTATATCTTTGGAAAGAAGAGGGCAACTGACATTGCTCACATGTATGTACTACTGGTTTATCATATTATGTCCTGAAAATTGAAATGTTTCTGTTTCCAAGATTTTTACTTTTTTTCCACTAGTATTCAAAGGATAAGTTAGTTTTTCTGCAGAATTTGTGTTCTTAATACCTCAGTTACTGAATCTTTTACTTTTGATTCTCCACAAAAAAAATACTCTCATGATTAGGGTCTTTAATTCTTCAATTTTGAGTTGCTATTGTTTCTTCTTGTGAAATGACAGATTAAAATTTTAAAATTCTGTTTTTTCTCTCAACCATGCTGACATTCTAACCTGGAACTCTTTTGTCAACTTTATTTGTTGCCTCCAATAGTAACAGAGACAGTTGTTGTCTAAGGTACGCATAGGCGGATATTTTATGAGTACGACCCTAGAAAATTACATTGCATGTGATATATACTATTAGAATGGATGTTGCACTTGGAATTTGATCTCAAGCTACACTTGTTTCACAGAGACGGGCTAAGCTTTTAATTTTTTTGGGAAGTCCTAAACCCTAATAATTTGAGTCAAAACTCTCTGATTCTTTGTCATATAATTTGGGGAGCTTCTCTTACATATTTATTTCAGTTTCCAAGCTTCTAAAAGGGTTTTGATTGAGTTAAAAGTGGACATGTTTCATGCTTGTTACAGAACACTATATGGGACCCTTCTCTGCTTTGAAGTTCACCACATATATTTTGCTACTTGTTATTATTCTCATATTTATCTATATATGCTATGTTTGGACAGACTTCTTCGTAGACACTTCAAATATAGAAAAATAGGGTAAAAATGAAATGAACTTGTAGATCAACTAAATTTAGCTTATGCATAATTTAAAAATATTATACTAGAAAATTTCTATACATTATGCATAAGTAAATTTTGGTTTATGGAGAAACTCATTTCATTTTTTTCCTTAGAAATGCTTTTGGAGAAACTTGTCCTAGTACACCATATATAAATTGTTATGGTAGTAAAGTCTTGATAATAAATAAGTATACTTCTTATACTTACCAGGGTGTGGAAACAGGTTGTCCGAAAAGGAGACACTGTCATTGATGCTACTTGTGGCAATGGTTTTGACACCTTAGCAATGCTTAATTTAGTTGCTGATGATTCTCATGATGGTTATGTATATGCATTAGACATTCAAGAAGATGCTTTGAATAACACTTCCCTCTTGCTGGAAAAGTCACTTAGTTCTAATGAGGTTAGCACTATATATGAGCAAATAGTTACAACCTTGAATTGGTTGGCCAAAAATATTGCATAAAACAGTCAATGTTATATAGCCATTGAAAAAAGTTCTATATCCTGCTATAGACTGAGAAGTTGAACTGGCCTCGATCCTTTTAGTTTTGGTGTGTAGTTAATTTGACAACAGTTTAGAACTTTCATGTCACCAACTACACTTTCAAAATAAATGCAGAGACAACTTGTCAAGCTCTTCAATATCTGCCATAGTAAAATGGAGAATGTTGTTCCAAGGAATGCCTCAGTTAGGTACTTGTTTCATGTTCCCCTGTTCCTACTTCTTGTTTAGAAGCTAATGATAATAAAGACCAGGGATCGGTAAACCCTTATCTTTGAAATTGTAACCATTTATCACTTGAGTTTATAAAAAAATTATTGCTGTAGTTCCTAACTTTTCAAAGCATCATTCCCTTTACATCTTTCTTTATATGAAATAAAAGTTGAAAGCAAATGCGGGAAAAGGACTCAAATAATGACCTTTTGTGATTGATTGACACCGATAACGTTGGAGACTAGGATTGAGGTATAATTTAATTATATCCACTGAAATGAAATCTGTTATGTTCTTTATTTTTATAGATTTCTTGAAAAAAGAATTATAATTTCACTCTTTTATTGCAACTTGGTCTCATTGCATGAATCTTTTATGAGGCTAAACAGAAATTTCTCTAAATTTCAAAACAATATATTGAGATGCCATTCCCTATGCACAGTCAGGCACTAAAGGCTGATTTGATTATAGACTTGGCACTTCTAGGCTCAAGTCCACTAAAATAGCATGTGCCGTGCCACAGTTTTCCCTTAAAATATTGTCTGGTTTGAAATTCCTAATGCTTTCATCAAGGTTTTGTCATTAAAATGTGTCAGATAGAGTTAAGGAAAGAAAGAAAGTAAACAAAAGTTACCATTTACTTCAACTCTTTAATCATGAGATTTTTGGATGTATACTATCAAAACTATTTTCAAATAAGATAGCCTAAGGTTACTAATTTTGAATGTAGATTTCATAAACTTTGATACAACCATCATTTTAAAGATAATCAATATTAGCTGCAACCCTGAATAATGATTGCATTAATGCATTTCTTATTATAAAACTACATGTCATGGTGAGTTGCTTCCTATGGATACAATTCATTGAAACATGCTTATCTATCTTAATACTCTGCATAGGCTTGTTGCATTCAACTTGGGTTATCTTCCTGGAGGTGACAAAGATATAATAACAGTATCAGAAACAACATCACTGGCATTGGAAGCTGCCAAGAGAATTCTGATGCCAGGTGGTCTCATCAGTATAGTGGTGTATGTGGGGCACCCTGGTGGACGGTGATATTTCTGACCCTTTACTTTGTGTCATTAAGAGATCTTTGAACCGCCAAATATGCTAATTTTAAGACTGGATTCTGTGTTGGAATTTTATTCTGGTTCCTTTGCCGAACTTTCAAAATATACTATACTGATGTTATCATCAAGTCAGTGTCCATCAATATATTTTGAAGACATGATACACGGCTTAGGATCAACACAAAAATCTAAATTCGCTAATTTTCCATCGATTTTTTGAATGTTCTGACTTTTTGAAGCTTCACTTGCTTCAGTGAAGACTTCAGTATTCCAATTATTCCTTCCATATGTAATGGTAAGACTGTTTTGAAACTATAGTCCCTTGTTATTAGACTTTGTTCTAAATGTGTGCTGTAATAATTATTTTTGACCAAAATACCCTTAATTATTTTAGTATAAAATAATGAATACTGTCAATTGCTTACTTCTCATTTCATGAAAAATGAAGAAGTTCAATAAGCCACTATTATTACTCTCTAATTAATTATAAAGGTGAAAAATATTTAAGTTAAAAAAATTATATGAATAATCCCAAAACTCTTAACAATTTTTTTTTATGTGTGAAGTAGTTAAAATATTTCAATTACTTCCCTAATTATAAGACATATTCTCGTGAAAAAAAAAATAGTGTTCATCTACATGTCTAATTATTTAATATTTATGGTTTATTTCCAGTGAAGAATTGGAAGCTGTTGAATCTTTTGCTACTAAATTGTGTGTTGAGAATTGGATCTGCTGCAAACTCCAGATGTTAAACCGTCCATTTGGTCCAATACCAATTTTCTTATACAGAAGATGATGCAAATTAATTTAATACTGCTCGTGTTTGTAAGTTGTATTCGCCATGTGAGAAGTATTATGAGGATTATGCTAATTATTTCTGGTTGAATTAATGTTTTTTTGGTATTCCTAGTTAGAAATTTATCTATTACTTATTATCCAAATAAATTATTTGTTATGGAAAATAATGTGTCTCTTGGATTTGTTTGTTTATTTTCTTAAGAAAAAATATTTAAATTTGTTTGTAATAATGGTTATCTATGTTCTCTCATTTCAGAAAAAGATCAATTTATTTTTAAAATGTTTCAATATTTTTCACAAGAGGTTACAAGTAGTTTCTTTTGTTTATAACACTGTATATAAAGAAAAAACGTTTTAAATTTAAGAGAACGTTAGCAAGATTATTTTATTATTTTTTAATTATAAAGTTTGATAGGCTTTTGTTAGAATCGGGCCAAGGCCCAAATCTTCTATTTTTTGGGGCTTCTTCTTGTATCCCCAAACCTTCTCTTGTATCCCCAATAATTACCCTTTTGACCCTAATCAAAAGTATGAAACGGATTCTGAAATCCGTTTCATAAATTTTCATATTTTTTTATGAAACGGATTTCGGAATTCGTTTCAGAAAAGTATGAAACGGACTTCAAAATCCGTTTCTAGAAAAAAAAATTAAAATTTGTGAAACGGATTTCGGAATTCGTTTCAAAAAAGTATGAAATGGATTCCAAAATCTGTTTCATAAAAAAAAATTAAAATTTATGAAACGGATTTTGGAATCCATTTCAGAAAAGTATGAAACAGATTTCGAAATTCGATTCTAGAAAAAAAATTAAAATTTGTGAAACGGATTTCGGAATCCGTTTCAGAAAAGTATGAAACGAATTTCAAATTCCGTTTCAGAAAAGTATGAAACGGATTCCGAAATTCGTTTCTAGAAAAAAAATTAAAATTTGTGAAACGGATTTCGGAATCCGCTTCATACTTTTCTGAAACGGATTCCGAAATCCGTTTCACAAAAAAAAATTAAAATTTATGAAACGGATATCGGAATCCGTTTCAGAAAAGTATGAAACAGATTCTGAAATCCGTTTCTAGAAAAAAAAATTTAAAATTAAAAACGTGGTTGTCGTTGATGTTGCTAAGGGAGGGGTCGAACTCGACGGCAAAGGAGGTTG
>Ga0099822_1008667_pt1 | contig 12977 bp, 7 predicted proteins | sample CowpeawhiteBW_FD_76839 | JGI IMG/M metagenome (GOLD analysis project Ga0099822, IMG submission 76839) | Root nodule microbial communities of legume samples collected from California USA - Cow pea white BW | ecosystem: Host-associated > Plants > Roots > Nodule | place: USA: California | collected... | reverse complement strand
TTTAGAAGAAATAAAAAATAAAAAGAATATATAGGGTTACTTAATTAATTATGAATATTTTAATAATTTAAACGATGATGGAAATATGGCGGGGACGAGTATTATGGCGGGGATATATTCATCTCCATCCCCATACTCATACCCAATTGAAAAAATCGGGTTCCCCATACCCATACCCATACTCAGTCAATGCGGGGATTCCCGTCAAAACGGAGACGGATTCGGACAATACCCACGGGAACGGGTTTATTTGCCATCTCTAAATATCACATCAGGTAAAAAAATTAAAATTTTTAATTTTTAAAAGGTATAAAATTTAAAGCTAGTGCAATATTGCTTCGCTTTAAAAGCCACACAACCTAATTAATAATTTTTATTTTTCAAACCAGCTTGACCAACATTATGCAATTAGGTAGATTCCTCCATTTTCTTATATTGATATTCATTATTACACCGACAAAGGTCTCAGATTTGCTTTGCAATAATGAGTACTCATACTCTCACCATGCCACTGCCAACCCATTAACTTCACACACCTTCTGCCTCATTCGCATGGCAATACTACAATCATGGCGCGTGGCACCTTCCACAATAGTTTCCTTCTTTCTCTCTCTTCTTATTTTACTCTCTGAAATTTCCTAACCCAACTTCCTCTATTAGCCGTTGAGAGTGTTTCAGTTTGGATTTACCCTCCATTTTCACAACATTCTCTGTTCAACTCTGTTCTCTCATTACTGTTTTTAAATACTATTTGTTGTTCAGTGCCCCCCATTTAAAGTTTTGGCCTTTGTCCCTTATGACGATCCATTGATCAAATTGATGCATCTCTTTCTCTCTCTACATCAAGTTACTATGTTTCTTCTTCTCTCACTATGGTGGACTCTCCCTCATTCTCTTCCAATTGTTCCACCACCAACAATTAGGTACCTTGGTCACACTGTACACTTTATCTGTTCGATTTCGATCACCATTTTCAGTTTTTATTTTTTTTCATGGTCTTATTCTTCCTCAATTACTCCTCACTGGAAAACAAAAAACAGAAGTCAAAATCACTTCTTTCTTTCTTTTTCTGATTACCGTCTTTAAAGAAAAAAATATCACATAAGGGCATAAAGTTTTCCTTTTCAATCATGGTAAAAAAAAAAATCTTCTTTCTGGCTCTTTGAGATCGTGGGGGGAAACATTTTTTTTTTATAATTTTTATTGATTTTGCTTACCTCAGATGAAAAAAAAAAATGAAAACGTTAGTTTTTAGCTGTTTACTCTCTGTCTCTGATTGTGATCTGTATGTAGATACCATAATAACCTTTCCTTTTTGTATTTTTATTATTTTTTGCTTTTCTGTGTGAAGAGTAGTGAGAGATGAAGCATTATAGTTTTTGTTATGAGAAAATGTATTGTGGGGCTTCAAAGAAGTGATAGTGATTTGGTGGCAAGAAATGGAGCAACCGCGGCGGTGGCACGACGTGTTCTGGCTAGGAACCTTTGTTATCCATTTGGTTGGTTTGGGTTTGGTTCTCGGGGTTTTAGGCCTAAACAGGTTCAAGCAAAAGAACAGGCTTGACATTGATAAGTACACCTACCGGTTTATGGAAAATGAAGCTGGTTTGACAGAGGATTACTGGCCGCTTTATGCGGTGGCAGGAGGCATTGGAACCGCACTTGGATGGAGTTGGTTGTTGCTGTTAGGCTCACGCGCTACCCAGATGATGAAGGTGTCTGTGCACATCCTCACCACTTACCTTGCAGTAATCAGTGTTTTGTGTTTCTGGGCTGAACAGTTTTTCTGGGGTGTTGCCTTTGCTATTGGGGCAACCTTGCAGTTCTTGTATGTGATTTCTGTCATAGACAGGTATGGTGTTGATGAATGTATTCTGTGTTTGAATTGTTGCTGTTTTTCCTCAATCTTTGTTACTGCCTTTTCTCTAAAACCTTCATGCTTTTCTCTTCTCCAGACTACCATTTACAATGTTGGTTCTGCAAAAGGCTGTGAAGATGGTATGGAATCTTCCTGAAGTTATGAGAGTGGCATATGCATTTATGCTTGTTGTACTTTTATGGATGGCTTTATGGTCATTTGGAGCTGCTGGTGTTGTGGCTTCAAGCATAGGTGATGGTGGACGCTGGTGGCTTCTTGTGGTGAGGTGGCAAGTTTTGTTCACACTTGTTAGAACTGGTTATTTTGTTGCAGCAGATTGTATAATCTGATAAACTGATATTACTGTGATAATTCATGAATGCAGGTCCTCTCTGTAAGCTTATTTTGGACAGGAGCTGTGTTGTGCAATACTGTGCATGTCATAGTGTCTGGGACTGTGGTTCGTGTTACTATCCATGGTGGTAGAGAGGCTGAGTCTAATCCTGCTAACTCCTTAATGAAATCTTTACAGTATGCTTTAACAACATCTTTTGGCAGCATTTGTTATGGATCATTATTCACAGCAGCTATTAGGACACTGCGATGGGAGGTATTAGCTATTAGCTACCATTTACTTTCTGTGAATTATCTTAAATTCATTTCCTTTGTGTTTATGGAGGAGGTTATTTATTTAGTACTTTTAATTCATCAAAATTTTTGATGACTTCCAGATAAGAGGAATCCGGTCAAAGATTGGCAACAATGAGTGTTTGCTTTGCTGTGTTGATTTCCTCTTCCATCTTGTGGAGACTCTTGTCCGATTCTTTAACAAGTATGCATATGTTCAGGTTGACTTCTGTGTCTATATCAGCAATCATTCACTGTGTATGATGTATTTTGTGTCATCTGTGAGAACTGAAATTCTAAGAGAGAGATATTACTGATTTTCAACTAATTTAACTACATGTTACTATATTGAGGCTAAAAGTGAAAATACAATGACAGTTTTACTTAAGGCCATTAGAATTAGAAGACCTTCCAAAAGAGACCTATAAAAATAGTTTATAGTTTTGGCTTATTATGGTAAGCTTCTTGATATTACTTATCAAAATAAACTCATTCTAGCTTAATTCCACAAGTTTGATGGGTATATTTTTGATATGGGTTATTTTTGGGTAAATTTTTACATGAAGACTTACGGAGAAGAATATAAGATTGTCAAATAAATATTTTGTTTTGTTTTTCATAAGTTGAAATCTACTTGTGCATCTCAGCTTGTGAAGTTAAATAAAAGAGCTTTATTAAAGTTAAATGATTTTAACTTTTCTGAGGAACTCAAATGATTTTACTTTCTTATTTTCCTCCTATAAATGCTTATAGAGAAGATTATCTAAAACATATTTATCAAGTATATGAGTTTTATTAACTAAGCTAGTTTTGCAGAGACCCCAAATATCTTAAACTTGAAATCTTTATGGTTTATGGTTTATGGTTATGTACTGTGCAGATTGCAGTTTATGGTAAAAGCTTTAATCGATCTGCTAGAGATGCATGGGAGTTATTCCAGTCAACTGGAGTTGAAGCTATTGTGGCGTATGATTGTTCAGGTGCTGTGTTGCTAATGGGGACCATATTTGGGGGCCTGATAACTGGAACTTGCTCTGGTGTTTGGGCCTGGATGAAATGGACTGACAGGGCTTTTATGATTGGGTTGACATCTATGCTCATGGGGATGGTATTGGTAAGTTTGTTTAAAGTTTTGGGCTGTTATAGAAATTTCTGTCATCAAAAGCACCAAATATTTGTTTTAGTAAACAAAGTTGTAATCTTTGCTAGCATTTTGCAAAGATTAAACTACAGAGATTTATTTAAGGGCTATAATTCAATGCAATCTATATAAATGACAAAACTTAGTGTAATGCATGCCTTGCTCATCATCATTTATGATTATATGTTTGCTTGTTTGTTCGTTGTGGATTTTTGTATTTGCTAAAACATTGTGCTAGTGAGTATCTGTATGCATTCATTGTGAAACTCTGCATTAGCTCAGCAGAAATTTCTTGTTTTGAGAAAACCTGTTGTGAAATCTGATTTTTGCATTGGAATGAGTGGAACGTTTGGTTCAGGATCTCACATCAACTAAAGATATAGCCAAACATAAATACGGTGCAAATATCACCTCTATTCAATTTCGTTAGGTTGAGTTACATTTAAAATCCACTTTCTAAAGTGGCATAATAGCTTATCAAAGTTTATCTTAGCTTGGTTTGTTGGGTATATTGTAGTATCAGGTATAAGCATATCACATGTTATCTTAACTAAGTTTGTTGAGTCTATTGTAGTAGTACAGGTGTTGAATTGCACTATTTTTACACTTGAAATCTCAAATCTGGGGTGAAAATTCCATGTGTGGAAGTTGATTTTTTGTGAACCAATTAAAAATTGGTTAATAATAACGGCATGGTTGTAAGAATTTTTAGATTATTAAGATATATTACTGGTGGAAGGATCTGTGCACTATTATCAAATCATCAATTGACATATAATTGAAAATTTTGAAGTTTTGACCTACAGTTATTTGTTTGTATGTAGTATGATGCGTGCATGTTTCATGAAATACATGTATTTTCAGGTTGGAATAGCTATGGTGGTGGTGGAAAGTGCTGTTACATCCATATACATATGCTATGCAGAAGATCCCTTATTGATTCAGAGATGGGACACTGAATTTTTCAACCACATGTCTGAGACACTGCACCAACGACTTCAACATAGAAGTTCACGTGCCAGGGAAGTTTTAACCCACAATCAGCTTGATTCACGTATAGGAGAACTCTCTTCTATTTGAGGAATCTTTTGATGTTACACTACAATGTCAAATCCTTTAGTTTCATTTTGTGACTATAGGGTAACAGGGTAACTTCACATTACAAGTTTGAGTATGCAAGTTCCATGCTCCTTTTGTTGCCTCAAGCAAAAGCAAAAACTGTTCTTGGTTATTGGCAGCATAAATGAATACTTAATGTGCTCTACAAAATGTACAGTTACTTGCCAAAGGAGATGATTTCATTTTAGAGACAGTTTTAAAATTTCAACATGATTATTACATTTTAAACAGTGAATCTTCAACCTCTTAAGATACAAAAACAATATTTTTGAGGCTCAAGTGTTGGTGCTGGTAATTGTAGAGGTTTTACATTACATGCATACTATTTTAATTCTATATAAGAGAATATTGTTCTATAATGTGGCTTCCAAATTTGGAACCATTTTAACAAGTAAAAAAGCAATTAAGAGATGTTGTAAACAGTTTTATATTGTCATTATAAACCACCTAAATTTTGTATGGAAATTTGTTGAAATATTTTAATAGTTATATTAATGATGTGATTAATTGGCCATGTAATATTATTTTAACTAATATTTATAATTAGATGTAATAATTAAATTTTAAAGAAAAAATAGGAAGAATCTAATCTTTAGATCATAACTACAAGGATGAAAACTTACTCTTTATACCTACAATGTTATTTTTCAGTTTGATTTAAATTACATATAATAGGTCATACAAAAGGAGATTTTATATATTTGAGACTTAAATAGTTTTAGCAATATTATGATTACATATGTCATGGAAACCAGATCGATGGTGGTTAAATCGATTAAAAAAACTGTTTCAACAATAAAAAATTAATAAACAACACTTTTAACTCTTCATATAGAAGAATCAGCCTAAAGTATTTCAATATTCATGTTCATCTTTGATATCAAGAAGCATATTGTTTCTTCATGCATGATCATCTATACGTGTGTTCGTAATGTGAAAATGTCACCAAAATCTGTTGCAAGCTTTATCTAATTTTATAATTGAATTAAATATAATTCTAGTTTCCAAATTATTATCATAAATTATTTTATTTTTAAACTAAATTATATATTAATTTATTTTTAAATTTTATAAAAGTAATATAATATGTCATCTCGGTAAAAAAATGTTTCTCCTTGTTATAAATGAAGTTGACAATAATCTAATATAAATTCATATGTTTTGAATAATCTATGATATAACCTTTATATGTTTTGAGAAAAATGTATTATATGATTTTTCAAAAGGAAGTTATACATTGATCTATAATATGAACTCCATATGTTATTTGTTAATAAAATATATTATTTTCATAGAATGTAAGAATAAAGTAGATATATAATTTAATTAATAGATAAAACACAAATTTTAAAACAATTTAAAAATAAAAAATATATTTAATTGTGTATTTTTTTACAATTACAAAACCATATAAATAGGATGAATGCGTTGCAATTACTATATTTGAGAGAATTTGTATCGAGAAGGCCTTGGCAGCAGTGACTTACATCTTCATTGAAAGAGTCATTCTATACTTGTTTATGGAGGATTAGGATTCGATTTTTGCATAGTATCTTTAGATGAATCAAATCTACTTGTGGTGGACTCGTTTAAACAATTAATAGAAAGCGAATAATTTATATCATGTGTTAGTTCATTGTTTTATTAATTTTTTAATTTATTTTATTTTTCTTAATTTAAAAAAAAGTAATATGTTAAGCTAGTATTCTGTCACGTGACAATAATGTCATGTGTCAGGGTGACTGACACATGTCACTCTCAATGTCACTTTTATATTCAATTTATTTTCTATCTTCGTTATTTTTATGCAATTCAATCCCAATTTTTTTTAAATGAAGTAATTTTGTTGCTTCCAAAAATTGAAGTTAAATTTAATTTTTTTATAAATGTTATAATGATATTTTTATTAAAATTCAATTTTTATTAAATATTTCTAATTTAGGGCTAGAGTTGATTCAAAACTAGAATGAAAATTTTGAAGGAAGAACTAACACTATTGGTTTAAAAATTTAAGAGGTTAAAAATCACATAAAGTATTTAATACTTTATGTGATTTTTAGGTCAAAAATCAATTAAATAATTTAACCTAAAAACCAATATAACATTTATATAAAAATTAAATTTGGTCTCAATTTGAAAAAGGACAAAATTACTCCATTTTAAAAAAATAGGACTGAAATAAATAAAAATAACGAATATAGAGATCAAATTGAATATAATACACTGACACATAGTACTAACACTAATACATGTCACTAACCTTGACACATACATTGCTATTACCACGTGGCACAATGTTAGCTTGAGACACGGACATTTTTTTAATTAAGAAAATAAAAAAATAATTAAAAAAATCACGAACTGACACATGACATACATTGTTCAATATTCATTAATTATTTAAACGATATTAGAAAAAATGACTAAATTGACAAAATTAACGAAATTTGGGACCTTATTAAAAAAATAATATATTAGGACTGAATATACAAAATGGAATGAAAATATGGACTAAATTAGTATTTAACCTTTGAATTTAAAAGCGTTTAAGTGATGAATGCATTCATTGTCAAGACAAATTTCACAATCAATTCACTTATATTGTGGGTCAAAGCCACAAAAATCCTTAATTCATTGGATTCTTGCCTTATATTAATTGTTATCAACAAATCATACATTTCATTTCATAGATAATCTTTTTGGTATTTTTTGTTGTTAAGGATGGGCTAATGGAAGAGTTAAAATAAAAGCAAAGTGTAGAATGGTAGATAAAGAAAAGGATGATGGGGAAGGGTTTTCAAGAATGTAAATTGCGGAAAAGTAAATTATCAATGAGAGTAGTGACCCAAATTGCTACAATCAACATTGATTTTGCCATGTATTCATGTTTGTGGCGTTCTTAGTATGGTTGAAATTGTATCCATAATTTTTCACATCTTTTTTACATTTGATCTAACTATTTGTAAAAGAAAAATACATGTAACCTCCCTTTCTAACTAGCTTTAGTCTCAATTTTGATCTTCCTTCTCTCTATGCTTCGATCCATCAACTTTTTATGTCTTATGCTTTGATCAATTTTCCTTTCCAATTCTACTTGTGCTGACACATCCCATTTTCCACATTTTTGTTTGTTAATGCGCTTGTCACATCTTTCGTTTCAATTGCCTCTCGACGTCCTCAATAAATGCCCCACAAGAGAATATTGATTTATTCTTCCCTCAAAGAAGTATTCTTTTCATACTTGATTGGAATCTTTAACTCCAAGACATTCCATCTTCTTTGCGTTGCACACTTTCACATTGATTGTAAGAAACATCACCTATCTCTTTACAACTTTTGCATTTAATGCAATGTCCACGCCCAACTGTCGTTACTAAAGTATTAATATATTACCCCTTAATGGCCCCAACCCATTTGCACTTCATTTTGTAACGCTTTTTCAAACTTTATTTTATAATTTATCGAGTTCTTCTTTTGTTCCTCTTTACGCGCCTATCTTTGTACTTTTATTTTTTTTGTTCTCTTCCCTTCATTGTACTTGTTTTCATCCTTAAACCCAAATCATTCCCTTTTACCTTTTATGTTGCTCCAATGGCTTTTTCCTCACAAAATGTCTCTCTTTTACCACCCTCCTCGACTAGCATAGTAGAGCTTGATGAACACCTATTTGCACTTGTTCTCTACTTGAAGGAAGAATCCAAGAAGGCCCAAGAGACCCAAGTATTAATCCCTTACATTATAGGCGATGTAACATATGCTTTTAGAACCTACCCCCTCATCCCCCTAATCCCTTACACATGGATTTATCTCAAAATGCAAGTAAGATCTACTGTTTAGGTCCTTTTTCCCCTAAACCTAATTACTTGAAATGGTTAGCAAGGGTTGGTGCCTCCTACATGACTCGTTGGAAACGATTGGCATTTGTCCAAACACAATCTTTCCTACCTTAATTTTTACATGTTCAGTGTTGTCGTTCACCTTTGAAACAAAAAGCTCAATGCTCTCGAGCTACCTTACAAGCCCTCTACTCCCACCTTACTCGACTTGTTGTCATCATGGGTCTAAAACTAAAACCTTTTAGTCGCACCTACCACATTGTTGCTCTTCCTCATGATACTACCCTTCAATCCCAGATTCAATGGGACAAGAAAGCTTATGGGGATTTCTTGGCTGCACATTTCGTCTATGACCCTTTGATTCTTGTTAGCTCCAAAGAACACTTAATGTTTCTTGTGAATTGGTTATGCACCCAAGTCTTTTTATCTCTCTGGATTCAAATTTCTCCTCATTTCTTTAATTTAGCCTACCTCCTCCATATAAGGTCCCCTTTGATCTGTTTGGCCAAATTGTAGTTGTATAGTTATTGTAGAGCATATATGTTTTTTATTCATTTAGAACTCAAAACTAACAAGGTTTCAGGTTTTGTGAAACCAAACGCTAACATCATCAATGTATTAGCATATGCATAACCCACAAAAATAAAAACAAAGGTAGTCTTAGGGGAATATATGAGGCTTTGCTAACATGGTATTAAAACGATCTACAATAGTTATTAAATTTACATCCAAGAGAGATGAACAAAAGAGCATCAACAAATCATCGATATCAAACAATGTCTTTAAAACAAAAGGAATAAAAAGTTATCTATAGAATGTTTTGAGTAAGAAAAATACAATCGTATTGCTAACCTCCGCGACTCCGAATAGCCTTGCTCCCTCACCAAATCCGTCGTAGTGACAGCTACAGGAAGGGTGGAGGGACGAAAGGAGTGGTGAGGACAGTGGGGGTAGGGGACAACACCACTTGTCAAGATATGGCAACATCGCTTGTCACATAAAGAAAAAGTAATGTTATGATTTGAATGCCTCATCACTATTAGAAAATGATTACTCAAATAATACTAATAATAATAAAAATATGAGATAACATAATAATTATTAGAGCAATAATAATAATAATGATATATATATATATATATAACAATGAATATTAATCAGAGATCAACAATTATAATAACAATAATAAATAAAAAGTAAACAAGGAAAGGAGTAGAAATATCCTGGGTTGAGGCACGCATAGCGCTATCCTTAGAGAGAAAATGCCCCTACTGCACAGGGCTAAACAAATATACCAATACACAATCATATGTGTTTCTTATAATATGTGTTTCTCTCCCAAGATACAATAACCCGTCAGATCGATCGAGTGCAACGAAGGATCTCTGAACCTTAACACCATTGTCTTAAAGATAATATAGAAAATAAAAGAAGAACACTTTTTAGAGAACTCTAGTGTTTATTGTTTCTGTTGTTGTTGTGTTGTCTCTTTCCCCGTGCACCTAGGTGGTATTTATAGGTAGCAAAAGGAGACAAAGGAGTAAATAGTAATAAGAATATAGCCGTTAGCTATAAAACACATTAACCCATAAATTAAAGGTATATAAAATCATGAGTAACAGTAGAATTTTTATTTTAATTATTTATTTTTTAAATTATATTAAAATATTTCCAACAATCCCCTATATAATTTAAAAAAAAAACAAAAATATATTATCTTTTAAAACAAAATATTGTAGTTCAGTGTAAGGAACCTTTTGGCTTGACCCTTACACCTAGTGCTTATAAACTTCCACTCGAAAAAATGCAGAGACTTAATTACCTTGAGATACATCCCCTGTGACCGGGTTTTAGTAAATAACACATACAATATCGGTGTTCATTATAGGTTCTAATCAGTAGGTGCACGTTACGACCTTGTGCGTGTATCTTGTTTCATGAGTGTCACTTAGAGACTTGCCCATGTCTCATAATGGCGGCCCCACCATCACACTCATTAGGTAAACCCTCAAATGGTGGTTTGTGACTCACCCCTACAATTAATTGTCATTGGATTTATTAAGAGGTATTTTATAAAATAATGCACATGCCTCAACCATTGGGTTTATTAAGAGATATTTTATAAAATAAGCATAATAATGCACATACCTCAACCTTATTATTGTCACAATTTATAGTACACCTCACCATAGGAATAAAACATAAAATTTAATCAAATTATTTGGTGTACTTTAGTTAACAACAACTTCGTTGTTACCCATTGAACTACATTCCATGGGATTGCCATTCATGTGGAGATGGGTGTCCATTGTTGTAACTAATTTATGGGCTATAATCTCATTCCCCTCGACGACTCAAATTCTTGTTGTTGATGCATCAATCCTTTGATAAGCAGATCTGCAATATTTCTTTTTTACCTGACAAAGTCAAGAGAGATAACCATGAGTAATTAAGTTTCTAATACATTTGTCTCTCATTCTTATATGTCAATTTTTCATAAACATTTTTACTAAAAACTTTAAAATATAATAATTTAATTGTCAGGATGCATCGGAAAAAGGATTAATTTATGCTTGTATAGTAGATCATGACAACAACTTTTTAACATATTTCCATGATAGGACACCTTCATCCAAGGTTAAAATTTAACAATTTTAACTATAACCATAACCAATAATTGATATTGTGCCACTAGAATCAATATCCAATTGACATTAAAATATCATTCAATCATCTCAAGAAATTGGACATATTGTCATAACTAGAAAAAATAAAAATAATATTACACTAGATGGCAAAATAGTGAGGTATATATTTATTTACTTTATAATATATAATCAAGATTTTTTTTATTAACAGGTATGTTAACCATTGCAAGACACCCCCACACTTTGAAATATTTTAAATGTAGTTCTTTTTTCATTAATAACTCATAACAAGTTTTATCACTATTTTGTGTTCAAAATATGGTAAGCTGAATATAAAGTTTCATCCCATATGATTTTATAGGCAAAGACAAGCTAGACTTGTAGAATAACATTTACCATATTAGAACATTTTTTGTTTCTTTCTTTCACTGCACCATTATATTAACACCATACACTATATAAAGATGTTACTTAATGAATAATACCATGAGTCTCACACAAAAAACACTCATTTATAAAGATATGTATCATCACTTCTCTATTTAATTAATTTTGTACCTGAAAATTTTATAATTTGAATGGTCTCTAACCAAAATTTCTCAACAATTATAATAATAGCATGTCATAAATCACAACTTAACATTTTGTAATAATAAAAGAAAACTTATAAATATTTTATTACAAGATAAAAGGTACTTAACTCAAATAAATAATCACAAATATATCATTTACCAACCAAAACACATGTCTATAAATAATAATCTTATTGAACTCAAGAAACACTTCATAACTATGTTGAGCAGCAAGGAAGTTTCTAAATTCAGAAACATGAAACACATTTAAAAAAAAAATCTAGAAGACAAGTTTGATTTTTACTTTATCCTTTCAATTTATCATATGAAGATTTCTTCTTTTATCAGCATTTACATGATCTTAAACATGATATCAATTAAAATAATTCATTTTAATTTCATGTCATAAACAATAATTTTGAATTCATAAATTTGATAAATATTATATTTATTATCAATCATTTCTTTTCACATAAATATCAAGCTAATTTTGTTTTCCTTTGCAAATGCAAAGTTTAGTCCAAGTGTTTTCCATAATTAGTATTAATATGACAAATTAGTATTATTAGTATTATTAGTCTAAGTAGTTTTAATATGACAAATTATTTCATAATTATTTTCATACAAAACACTTAAAATATATACATGATATAGAACATCTTTATCAATGGTAAGAATACAAAATATTAAAGCATAAATTAATATAACAACAAAACATTAGCTATAGACATCACAAAAAATTATTCAATGAGTGGAAATTTCATTTATCCATAATTTCATTTATTGTTACCAATAGAAATAGAAACAATTATACATATATATTTTTAGACTTAGTTGAAACTGATTTAATTATAATCATAAGAAACACATTAGTTCATAAAAATGTGTTTACAATCTTCAGCTCTATATTGTTTTAGAAAAGAATGCAGACGAGTAATCAAAAATAGAAATAACAAGATAAGCTTTTCTCTCTAAGAATGTTAGAAAATGATTACTCAAATAATACTAATAATAATAAAAATATGAGATAACATAATAATAATTATTAGAACAATAATAATGATATATATATATATATATATATATATATATATATATATATAAAATATATATAAAATATTAAAAAAAAAATAAAAAAAAAAAAAAAAAAAAAAAAAAAAAAAAAAATATAATATA
>Ga0099822_1008666_pt1 | contig 12977 bp, 11 predicted proteins | sample CowpeawhiteBW_FD_76839 | JGI IMG/M metagenome (GOLD analysis project Ga0099822, IMG submission 76839) | Root nodule microbial communities of legume samples collected from California USA - Cow pea white BW | ecosystem: Host-associated > Plants > Roots > Nodule | place: USA: California | collected... | reverse complement strand
TATCAGGATCACAGAACCACGACACCCTTTCCCCACCGTCATACCGTAGCTTCCCATCACTGACAAAATGCCCACAGTGGTGGACCACCACTTCGAAACGATCTTCAGACATCCAACCTGAAATTAAAATGCCCACAAAAGGATACACATATTACTGTCCATACCACCGTCAAACTGACAAATTAATATGGGGGACCACAAATAATATAAACTACACTGCTCAAAGCAAATGGGGGACCACAGACCCACTCACAAAATGGAAAATGAAACACCTTAAACCCCAATCACACAACACTCCCACACTTCCATCCATGAAAACAAAGCAAATAAAAAACGAAAGTCGAAAAAACACTAAACCCCAATCAACGAAAATAACAAACAAAATTCCCAAATCCAACTTCTAACCTTCAATGTAGATGACCTTCGCTCAACAATGTCGTCATGATAAAGCCTGGAGATTGCAATCAACCTTGAAAAATGGTAGGGCCTTCCTCCGCCTTGCATTCCTCCGCCTCGATATCCCAATCCCTCGTCGCAATCCCAAACCCTACTCGTAATCCTTATTTCTCTTAATCCCTAATTTTAAAATCATCCCAAAACGACGTTATAATTACGAAATGAATAAACAAAACGCTGAACTTGAAAAACATGTCTGTTTAATTCAAAAATTAATTTCCACCTTGTACTGTTCACATTAAAAAATAAATTCACATCAGCCATCCATTGAAACGTGTACAGTGTTATACAAAAAATCGTTACTCAACTTAACGCTGTTAACGAATTGGGCTTAATTGAATCAATTTTGCATAATTATGGACCAAATTGAGATTAAAAAAATCTATGGACCTATTTGAGATTTTTCAGCGAAAACATGGACCAAGGGAGTATTTTAGCCTTTTAATAATATGCATGATTATGTGAGTGATAACATAATTATAGAATTATACGAATTATCATGAAACATGATTGGTTGAATTGGTTGTGCTTAGACTTTATGATTCCATGGTTCTGTGTTGAAACCTTACTGAGAACAAAATTGATTTCTTTATTTTTGCTAATATAATGGTGACTTGAATGTGAAAGGGTGGGAAAAACCCTAGAATTAATGGGGGCAGCCAAGGTAGCTGGGAAAAACAACCCATAATGGTAATTATAAGCATTAAAAAGACCAATTTTCGTTATTTTTTGCCATTTACCACAATTAGGAACCATATAAAAAGGGAAATTTAGGTAATTAGGAGGGTTTTTGGAGTCTGAAAGCTAGAGTAAAACAAGAGCACAAGTTTTGGAATGAAAATGTGAGTTAGAGGGATTCAAGAGAGCTGAATTTGATGGGCATCAAGGGAAGTCAATTTTGGGGCAAGAAGAGCTATCACCTTCATTGTTTTAAGTAGAGGAAAACCAGGTTAGGGGAGATCTATTGTATGTAAATTTCTGATTCTTAATAATTTTGCCTATTCTGAAATATGCATGAATAAATGTATCCTTGTCATGAAATTTCGTTGTCATTGTGGTGTGAATTGGGGGTTTGCTTGTTTTGATGTTATATGATTAAACCCTCACGAGATTGTATGGGAATAATAGGATTTTTTGTACTATTGTGGATTAAGGTTCAATTTCGAATTTTGGTTGTCAATTTGGTGTTCCAATCATGTTCATAATGCTTATACTCTGTGATGAATTGCTTCGTAAAGTTGAATGTGGTTTTGGACAAATTGGTTTGGTTTTTGAGTGCATGACAGAGAGAATGTCTGCTATTCTCGCCTAAGCTAGCGAGGCTCGCCTAAGCGAGAATAGCATAAACGCAAAACTTGGTTTGTGTTCGAGCATCTCACTCGGGCAAGAGCAGCTCGCCTAAGCAAGAAATCGAGTAGTTATGAGGTTGTGCTCGAAGGTCTTGCTCAGTCGAGGAGTCGATGGTTTGGGCGACTAAGCAACTCGCTCAGGCGAGAGCTACTTGCCTAAGCGAGAGATCGTGACAGGATGAGTGTGATGCTTCTTGTCTCGCCGTCGAGAGACTTAGTGTTGGGCGAGGGATGATTTCGCCCAAGCGAGACCTCGCGTTAAGTTTCTGTAGCACTCTCGCTCAGGTGAGGACGCTTAGCCTAAGTGAGATAGGCCTAGTCGCTTAAGCTAAGGCTCCTAGCCCAAGCGAGTTTAGTGCAATTTGTGTGTATTGTTGTATACATTTATGCGGACGTGGATGTTGTGCCATGAGACGGTAGGTTCATGGATGGTGGTTAACACGTGATGGTATGAGTGGGGAGGTTCATTCCCAGTTACTCTCATGTGGGGATACGAGCGATGTAGGTTCGTATGTTCCATGCTCATATTTGAGAGATGCTACGTGTGGGAAGGTACGTAGCTGGTTGATCACGTGTGTTGGACTACGGGCGGGCAGATTCGTAAAGTAGGATTACGAGTGGGGAGGTTCGTAAAGGCAGGACCACGAGCGGGCAGGTTCGTGTGAGCATCATAAATCCCGAGTCTATGTTTAATCTTGTTATGTAAATTGAAGGTTGAAAAGCCTTGGGGTATTAAGAACTTGGCCAAGGTCTAGCTATGATAATATAACTAGTTGTTTATATATTATTTAATTTGTGTGATTTCTTATATTACTAAGCTCACCCTTTTTGTTTGTGCTTGGCGATGATCGTGTAATTCTTTACACGAAAGTAGTTGATGATATAGGTGATGCTGCTAATGCATGAGACGGAGAGAGGGGATAGCTTGGGTTGGAGCTAGGAAATCTATTATGTCTTTTCTTTTACCTTATCAGAATATTTTCGGAATTTGTAATAAGTTATTACACTAATATTGTTTAAATTATGACACCTCGGTTATTGGTTTTAATTTTCCTGCGTTTGGGAATAATGAAAATATGAGGTTATTAAATAAATTGGTTATTTATTTAAATTAATTAAGTAATTTCCAGTAGGGACGTTATAGGCATGCTGGGAAGGATACAGGAAGAGATGAAGCTTCAAAAGCCCAATGGGCTTCAAATACTATTTTCATGTGCGAAGGAAGATATCAAGATTTGATTGATGTGTCTTAGTCCATTAGTGTAGATTTAAATTAGGCCAAGTGTTTAGGCCATGCTTTCTAAATAAATTGTAAAAAGTATAGAAAGTAGATTGGATCATAACTCACCTAGCTTTTGAAATTGGATCCATTTAAGCCTAATTCCAAAAGCCAAGCCCAAGAATGTTGCTAGCTTGTCCATGCATTAAACATTTAGCACATGTTGTAAATGAGGGGGGGCGTGACCATGCCATGTGGCTAGTGATTCGAGAATTGTGGATCTAGGAGGTTAGATCTACATTTAGGCACCATTTTTTCAACTAGCATGTGCTACATTTGCATTCAATTTCGTTGTACATTTAACTTGCATTTGGAGTTTGCCTTCTACTATAAATGGTGGCCTCCATCGCTTGTATTTAGCATTGTTGACTATGTAAGGAAATGTTGTTGAGTTCACTCCACAACTTATAATTGAGAGTCACCTAGCTAAAGCTTCTCTTAGAATCTCCTATAGCCTTCCCCCTCTAAGATTGACCAACCTTCTTAGAGTTCTTTCATCATTCAATCACCACCACCAAAAACACCTTTTTGCACCTGTCTTTCGTTGCATTAAGCCATGAAGCCTCCTTGTTCCAGCAACCACATGAAAGGAATGTCATCAAGTGGTATCTAGAGCGATTTGAAATCATCTTCTCGGTTCAAGCTAAGTGTTCAGTCCTTTTCTTTTGAATTTTGTGTTGTATTGCATGCTCTTGATTATCTTGTTTATGTTTATCAAATATCTTGTGTTTACATGATTGTATACGTTAGTAATGAAATGGTAGTTCAAGCAAAGAAGAGGGGATTGAATTGACTATATAAAATTTTTAGAAAGATTAAAACCCCTTTTCTTTGAATCAATTAGATCACAAAATTCGATTACAAAAGCTGCAGGACAGTACACTTTCAACTGATCAAAATTAAAAATAGCAGGCTGATTTCACTACAAGAAAACTGTATATTATCTACGAAATTATTTTCATAGATAATTTTATTTTATCTATGAAAAATTTTCTTAGATAACACTAACATTTATATATAACAAAAAAATAAATTTATCTACAAAAGTTTCTACATTATATTTCATAGATAATAGTCGTAGGTAAGTTACCTACGAACAATATTTTCGTAGATAAAATTACTTATCAGCGTAATACCTGCGAAATTCAGTTCGTAGGTAATTCATAGGTAAATTTAAATTCTCTACGAAAAATGTCTATTACCTACAACTTATTGGCGTAGATAATAACCATATTTCTTGTAGTGTGTATTCATACACTATGAATCAACGGATTAAAATTTCAAAACAATTGGCTAAAATACTAGGAAATTATGCAAAATGTAGAATACAAAATTGGCGAATCTCACACAAACAACATGCTTTCTCACCCAAGATTTGTTCCAAATAGTATTGCTAACAAGATTACACTACCAAATAACACAGAACACATGCAAAATCAACAAATATTGATTTGCTTGATTTTCTTAAGATTTCAAACTAAGTAAGATAAGGGAAAGAGAATTTGATAGTTGTTTTTATACTGGTTCACTCAATCACAAAGCTACATCTAGTTTACCAGGACAACCTGAGCTTGGTTTCCACTATTATCAAAAGTTTTTCAAATCACAAACCAAGATTACACTTTTTAACAATAGAAACACGACTTACACAAAAATCTTAACCACACTACTGTAAGAAACACACTAACAGACCTGAAATCACACCAAGAACACAACCAGAGGCACAAGAACTACGAAACCTGAAGGTGGATCTCCCTAGCCAACCAAACTCGAGTTCTTAAAGCTCCAAGCAAGAGATGAATGATTGTTTTTTGCGCTAAAAAACTCAAAGTCGTGCCTCATCTCTCTAAAAGACAACTTATATAGTTTGGTCTTAAGTGAATTCAATAGGTTGATTTGTCTGTACAATAAGTTGGTTTCACTTGACTTAAGTGAAATTAGTTGATTGAAAAACAATTCAACTAATTGAATACATTCATACCAGAAACTATACACAACAAGTTTTTTAACTATGCAAATAAAAAGAAAAGAAAAACAAAATTATGCACAAAGATGCAAGAATAAACTATGCAAACTAGAACTCAAGTTGCCATTTCCCCAACAACTAAACTAAATTCATCAATGAAACTAAATAAAGATATGAAAGAATGCAATACATGAGACCTAATGGATTTGAGAAACTAAATTTAAATGGAATGAAAAAGTGCCTAAATAAGTGAAGCATGTGTGAACAAATTAGAAAAATGATGCAATGCACACATTAGCAATTATTATAGGCCATGAACAATGCTAAAACTAAATGCAAAATGAAATTTAGACAAGACCAAGATGATGTGCATGAATCCTGTGGTAGCAAGACTTAAATTTAATCAACCAATCAAGCACCTATGTCCACTACTAAATGTGACAACATGATTGCTTAGCCTATTTGAATGTAGAATGGTATACACCATTGATGTTAGATGCAATTCAGTGCAATGAAAACACACAAAGAGCAACCTATACCATGAGGAACTTGTTCATGCTCAAATCGTGGCAATAGAGTACAAGACGTGAATGCAACACATTAAAAACACTGAATCAGAGCATTAAACCAGAACTCAAATTTGTATCAATATATAATATGAATGCAAGGCATATTTGGTGCTCAATTCATAACAACAATTCACTCCATGAAATTAGCTTCAGTTTAGGTGATTTAAATCCAATGCAAGCATGCTTTATATAGAAGAAACCAATGAGATTGATGCTAATAAAGGTATAAAATAGAAGAACCTAATAAAAACTATTGTAGAAAAGTAAACTAATGTAGATGTAGGTGTATAAACTAAAAATGCATGAGATAAAAGTTCCTACCACTAATACCAACAGAAACAATGATCCTACAAACTAAATGCTGCAAGAATTTTAAATCTGAGACAAGGAAAGTAAATGATGCAAAATCATAAATCAATAATAGAACACTTTAGGATTAAAAATTACAAAAATAACAAACTGAAACATAGTACATGATATTCTCATGGATTCCTCTGCACTCGGGAATACATCTCGATAATTTATGCGCACTTTGGGGTCACTTGATTTCCAAAAGGAAACATTTATGTGTGCAGAATTGTGAATCATGCTCAATCATTAACTCAACAACACAAACTAAACTTAAAACTAGAAAGTAGTAAAGAAAATTTAAATTGCTTTAGAATTAAATGCAGAAATCATAACATTGCAAGCAAAAACTAAACAAACTAAAATCAAAACAGAAAATTGGAAAGGAAACTGAATAGTAAAGTGTATTTCATTGTAGAATTAAATAAGTGTTACAAAAGGACAACGTAGAGGCTAAAATTAGAATGGTGAAAAGAGGTTCAATAAGCAATTCCCAACCACTTTGTGCTCGTGAAAAACCAAGTGAAACCACTCACACACAAAGGAAAAATCCAATCTTTGAAGGACACTTTGTGCTCATTAGAGATGGAGAACCTTTCTTACAATGGACTATTTCCCTCTCTCGTAAGAACACTCTCGAACCCTAGCCCCTAAAACAAATGTCTCTTCACGCACACACCAGGGTTCTCTTGAAAACCTAAAATGCTACGCTTAAAAACCGTAACAAAAAAAAAAATAAAAAAGGAACGTGAAAACTACCTAACCCTTTCCTCCTTGCTCCAACAAAAATTGCAACCCTTGCTTTTGCTTTGATCCTTCCACGCATTCACGAATCTACCACGAATCTGCTCTAATCTCTCTCTATCTTGATCACACATCATCCTCCTTTGATTGCACATCAGACTCATCTGATTTTAGAATTAAATTTCCTCTCAAAATGGAGTGTTGCTCTTTATGACTCTCGTGGTTCTGCATCATAATGATCCAACTCCTTTTTTTTAACAAAACATGCATTTTGGCCACCAACAATTTAGTTGATCAGGGGCCTCTCTACAAAAAGAGAAAATTAGATTAAAGGGCTCACATGCAAATCAATAATGATAAGGTTTTCCTGGTAAAGCTAATTTATTCTAAAAAGGAGATCTAGAAAGGACTAACTAAATGCATTAAAATACTCTTAAAATTAACCTTTTTAACATATTTTTATGAAAACTTTATTTTTCTAAACTATCAACAAAAACTAATTAGTTAAAAATGAAAACACATTATTTATACTATAAAAAGAAAACTTTTAGAAAGGAAAAATATGGAAAAATGCAGTGCTAACAACTATCCACTCAAAACAGTTAACAACAGATGCATGCACGTTGGAAATCATGCAATAAAAGTGATTTATGGTCAATGCAATATGAAAAGTTGGGTTTAGCTTATGCATTAGTTGTTATTTACTACTATTACAGTCCAAACAATGTCATGTGATATTAATTTGACTGGGTCAATCAATTGAATTCAATTCGAGGATATCTACATCAACATAAGTGAAATCAACATATAAAAATGCAGAGTTAGTCGATTAAAAATGCACCAGGTCACACGAATTGAGTGTTATGCCAATTTTAAGTGAAATCTATGTGTTGTTTTTACAAATTTAATAGACTAAATTTCATATCACACGAAATTCATGCTATGATAGTTTAAGTGAAATTTATGTGTTATTTTGTGAAAATAGTAGATTAAAAACATGCTAGATCACACATTATGTTGATTTTGACAGTTTAAGTGAAATCTATGTGTTATTTTTGCAAATTCAACAAATTGAAATCTTGATAATTCACATTTTAAGCAGAATTTATCACTTTAAATGCAACAAGCACATGATCCAATATAACAAGCCAAACAAATATCAACACACATGCTTCATGTCCAGAACACCCAATTCAGTTCTAAGCTTGTTAAATCTATCACGTGCGAGTGGTTTAGCGAATAAGTTAGCCAATTAGTTTTCAGTTTTCACAAACTTGATTTCAATTTCACCTTTTTGAACATAATCTCTTATGAAATTATGCCTGATTTCAATGTGTTTAGTTTTAGAATGTTGAATTGGATTTTTAGTTAGGTTGATATCACTTGAATTACAATAAAAAGGTACCTTCTCTAGCTTTTCACCATAATTCATGACTTGATGCTTTAGTCAAATTATTTGAGCACATCCATGTCCAGATTAGGCTACACATGCTTGCTTATTCCATGAGATTAGGCTTGAGCCAAGTAGATGACATGTACCACTTGTGCTTTTCTTATCCAATTTGAACCTTGTATAGTTAGAATATGAAAAACCACTAAGAACAATGTTAGAATCACTAGGATACCATAATCCAACATTATTTGTTCCTTTCAGATACTTGAGAGTCTTTTTGTAGCTTTAAAGTGTGACTCCTTTGGATTGGATTGAAACCTTGCACACAAACATACACTAAATTGAATGTATGTCCTACTTGCTGCTAGATATAGCAAAGAACTAATCAACCCTCTATATTTGGTTGAATCAACTTGCTGCCTCACTACATCTGCATCCATAAGACAATTTGTGGCAATTGGAGTGGCAACCTCTTTGCAATCCTCCATTTTAAACTTTTTCAATAAGTCAAAACATTATTTTGACCTGTTTAAAAATGTCCCTTGCTTGAGTTGCTTTACTTGTAGCCCTAGGAAGTAGGTTAGCTCACCCATCATAGACATTTCAAATTCACCCTACATAGCTGCAACAAACTCTTTACACGTGGAATTATTATTTGAGCCAAATATTATATCTTCAACATACATTTGAACAAGTATAACATCACTTGCACGTTTTCTAATGAAGAGTATTTTATCAACAACACCTCTAGCATATCCTTTTGATAAAAGAAAGTTGCTTAGTCTTTAATACCACTATCGTGGTGCTTATTTTAAACCATAAAAAGCCTTTTTCAATTTGAAAACCTGGTTAGGGTAGAGGTGATCTTAAAAGCCAGGGGGTTATGATACATACACTTCTTCATTTAAGAAACCATTCAAGAATGCACTTTTCACATCCATTTGAGAAATTTTGAAATTACACATGCAAGCATATGCCGATAATAATCTCATAATTTCTAGCCTAGCTACATGTCCAATCAATACCTTTCTTTTGATTATACCCTTTAGCAACTAACCTAACTTTGTTTCTAACTATGTTACCATCTTCATCCATTTTATTTCTAAACATCCATTTAGTACCAATCACATTCATTTCATTTGTTCTGGGAACTAGAGACCATACTTCATTTCTGGTGAATTTATTAGTTCATCTTGCATAGCAACAACCCAATTACTATCACCTAAAGCATCAGTCAAATTCTTAGGTTCAATTTGAGACACAAATGTCACATGTTCACAATAAGTAAGCTTGTGTCTAGTGGATACTCTTTGACTCATATCACCAATGATGTTGTCCTTTGATAGTCCTTTAGGTTCAATCCACTCCTTGGGTAAGTTTCTATCTACAGCTTTTTCAGTCGACTGATTTTCCTTTTCAATTGATTGATTTACTGCAGCAGGTTGCTTTTCCATAAGTATATCTTCATCATCTGCATTCTTATACCTTGGATCTGGTAACATTGGGTTAGTTTCATCAAATACCATATTCACATACTCTTCAACAATCATCAGCCTTTTTTATATATCCTATATGCATGGCTATTTGTAGCATAACCAAGAAATATGCCTTCATCTACTTTAGAATCAAACTTTCCAAGTTCCTCTTTGCCATTATTTAAAAGAAAACATTTACAATTAAATACTTTTAGGTGATTTATAGCAAACCTTCTACCTTTGGAACATCATATTTCCTTGCATAGTAGTTCTTATAAACACGACCTTTCTTCATACAATAGTTTCAAGAAATGAATGGCGTATCATTTGGCTCACTTTTGGAAAAGAAACTAGAGAACTTCTTGGCTTTCTTTTCAAAAGTAGGATTATAACCAAGTTTAGCCTTCCCAAAAACACAATTTTGAGAGCTAAGAACAACTTCTGGGTTTGCTTTCCCTCTTGTGAATTTTGCACAAGTTTTCAAAAGGTATTTCACTTAATTTTTCAAAACAGTGCAATTTTCACACGGATTTGTAGCCAACTAGTTTTCAAAAGAACATGTTGAATTATAGTAAATCATGTCCAGGTGTTCGAAATCAATTTTTAAATCGATTATTTCTGATTCTAGCTTATTAACTCTGTTTTCTAGCCAGCTGTTTAATCCTTTTAATCGATTGTTTATGACAAAAATTTTGTTAACTTCATTATGCAACTCTTCAAACTCACACAACCATTGATTATAATCATTCTTGACTTTTTATGACATGGAACTCACTTGGCATGATGAAGATGACTCATATCTAGCCATGAGGCACAAGTTTGCTTCTTCACTTCCATCTTGTTATGAGCTACTTGTTGAATCATCATTGCCTTCCCAAGCTACGTAGGCACGTATTTCCTTGGCCTTTTTCTCCTTTTTCCTGTCACCAACCTTCTCCTTCTCTTTGGTAATGTTAAAACCTTCAATTTTTATATGTCCTTGCTTTCTAACAAGAGAAATTAGGAGTATTACTTGAATCATTTTGTTTAGAATTATACCTCCTATGATTACCTTTGTTGCCTTTCTTGAGATACTTTTCAAACCTTTTGACTAGTATATTCAAGTTGTTATTATCACTTGATTCAACCATCTCCTCCTCAGGTTCATCACTCCTTTTAATGCTAGTCTTCAAGGCTATGGTCTTTACCTTCTTCTCACTTGACTCTTGCTCACTTAGCCTTTGCATTTCAATTTCATGTTCCCTTAACTTGCCAAACAATGCAACTAAGGTGATGATGGATAAATCCTTTGATTATGAGATGGCAGTCACCTTAGGTTGCCAACTTCTATCAAGGCATTTTAGAACTTTGATGTTTAGCTCATCTTTGTCAAATTCTTTGTCCAAACCTATGAGATGGTTGAAATTGTGAGTGAAACTCTTTCGTACTTCTGTAATGGACTCTCCTTGTTTCATCCTGAACAGCTCATATTTGTGTATCAAAGCATGCTTCCTTGTTCTCTTCACATCATTTGTCCCCTCGTGTGTGACTTAAAGTAAATCCCACATATCCTTTGGACTTTTGCATTGGGAGACCCTAAAGAACTCATCCATGTTCAAACATGACGTGAGGATGTTCTTTGCAGTGCATTCATATTGCACTATTCTTCTTTCCTCCTATGTCCATTCAGTCCAAGGCTTGTCCACCTACTTATTTTCAACAACACACTTAGGAGTGTAAGGTCCATTCACAATTGTATCCTAAATACCTTTGTCTATTGATTCATTGAAAATTTTCATTCTAATTTTCCAAAACTGATAGTTAATACCACTAAACATAGGTGACCTATGAATAGAAGCATCTTCTGCAAAAGGAATCTTGTTTTCAGAATTTCAAAAAGATTTAAAATCAAACTTGAATAACTCTCAAGAACCTTGCTCTAATACCAATTGTTAGTAATGAAATGGTAGTTTAAGCTAAGAGGGAGGGGGGTTGAATTGACTACAAAAATTTTCTAAAAGCTTAAAACCCTTTTTCTTTTGAATCAATTAGACGCAGAATGCAGAATTCGTGAATTTCACCCAAACAACATGCTTTCTCACACAAGATTTGTTCCATACAGTATTTCTAACAAGATTACACTACCAGCTAACACAGAAACACATGCAAACACCACAAATATTGATTTGCTTTATTTTCTTGAGATTTTAAAGTGAGCAAGATGAGGGAGAATTTGGCAGTTGTTTTTATATTGGTTCACTCAATCACAAAGCTACATCCAATTTACTAGGACAACATGAGCATGGTTTTCACTCAACTGATTGAATACATTCACACCAGAAATTATATACAATAAGCTTTTTAACATGTTAAAACCCATTTTAATTGATTAAAAATGACACACTAAGACTAACAAGACATCTAACCTATGTCATATAGCCTACGAATATGGTACTGTAACATCCCGACCAAATATTACGAATTTAAATAATAAAATAAAGAAGGTTAAATTATACCTTTGGTCCTCATTTTCATAGCAAAATTTGAATTTGGTCCCTCAATTCTTTTTTATCTCAATCTGGTCCCTATTTTGGGAAATTTGATGCAATCAAGTCCTTTACGTTAGTGGTGTAGTAACGATATTATATGTGGGTGCCATGTGTCAGCTTCTGGATTTTTTGAATTTTTAATTTCTTTTAATTTTTTTAAATTTAAAAAAAAATAATAAATTTGCCACGTGTCAAGCTGACATCGTGCCACGTGGCATTGATAGTGTCACATGACAATGACAGTGCCATGTGTCACTATCATGACATATGTCATTTTCTCATTCTCAATTTGGTCGCTATATTTTAATTTTTGTCTTAATTTAGTTCCAATTTTTGTAAAAATTATGCAATTTCATCCCCCTCCAAATTCAAACAAACATTATAAAATGTTATACAAATATTTTTATTAAATTTAATTTTTTTATTCAAATTGATATTTTTATTATATATTTTCAATAAAACTAAGTTTATTTAAATTTGTTTCACATTCAATTTGACTTAAAATTGTTTTCAAATTTTAAATTTATTTGTTTTTAATTGTTACATAAACTAGTTAATTTTTCTTAAATTATATAATTATTATTTTTATACCAACTAAAACATTTGTATAGAAATTATTGAATTTTACACATTTTAAAAATATGTAATTATTTAAAATATAAATCCAAATAAAAAACAATATTAAAGTATGATGTAACAAAATATCAATATAATTTATGAATTTTTTTTGTTATTAACATTATTTTCTATTAACAACTTTAAAACAATTTTAAATAAAGTTTAATGTAAAATATAAATTAAAATAAACTTAATCTTGTTAAAAATATTTACTTGAAATATCAATTTTGATAAAAATATTTGTGCACATTT
>Ga0099822_1008664_pt1 | contig 12978 bp, 5 predicted proteins | sample CowpeawhiteBW_FD_76839 | JGI IMG/M metagenome (GOLD analysis project Ga0099822, IMG submission 76839) | Root nodule microbial communities of legume samples collected from California USA - Cow pea white BW | ecosystem: Host-associated > Plants > Roots > Nodule | place: USA: California | collected... | reverse complement strand
TGTTTTTTTGTTGTTTGGGTTGGGGGTGTTTGTGCCTGGTGTTTGTTTTGTGTACATAGTGCGTGTTGCTTTTTTTTTTTTTTTTTTTTGCTCTCTTTCCCCCTGTAGAGAATTTTCAGAGAAGAGATGTTGAAGTGGAGGGTTATTAAGGAAGTTACATTCCAAGAACAAGTTTGGAACACATATAAAATATGAGGTGGAACTAAAACCAAAACAAAAGGCAGTTAAGCAGAAAAAGAAAAAAAAGGGTATTTTCCTGTTTGAGTTTCTGTGACTACCCCTTGTTTTGGACAACCTTTGAATGATACAAGAGGTAGTGCCTTATCAAAATCAATCTGCAACAAAAGGGTATAGTTGTCTTTGTGTATTTTCCCATAAGAAAATAATAAACTGTGACTAAAGCTACACCAGATATTTTTTTTGCATTATTTGAGTTATTAGAAAAAGGAGAATTTGATCAGATTATGACAGACATGAATGAAGAAATTAACAAACATGGAAGGCTTGTTTAGCTGAGTGGCTGGTGCAGCTTGGATATTTGATATGACACGTGGCATGAGTTTAGTGGGTGTTTGAGGATGAGGGATTAGGGGTGTAGAGTGAAGTAGATTTCAAGAGGAGAGTATGCCATCCAATTCTATCTTTGTCTCTTGGTCTCTACTAGTCCTTGTTGTGTGTGTGTGTGCAAATAAATGTCTCTTTTTTTTCTTTCCTTTCTTATTTTTGATCAAGTATGTGTGAAGTGTGAACCCTTGCTATAAAAACAAGGAGGAGGACTATGATTGATCAAGGACCACATTTTTTTCTTCCACAATCTCACTAAAAGATGTGGTTAGGTGGTGGTAACAAAAGTATATGATATAATGCCTCAAACCAGAAAACGTGAAGTTTAATCTGATATAGCCATTTTAAGAACCACATGGTGAAATCAATATGCTGCTAAAAGTGATGGAATCATTTATCAGTAATATGTGTGATGTGTGTTTCTCAGGGTTCTGCTACCTCATTGTGTTGTGTGTATCATATGGGTAACTTAGAAACCGAAGAAAACATTACTACCAAATCACTTGTTAAAGGCTTAATTAAGTTTTAAATATCTTATAAATTTGAATATTTTTAATTGACATATGTTAACTTTTTTTTGCTTTATTAAATATTTAAAATGTTTTTCGTTTTTATATGTTTGAAATCCAATTATAAATTAAAACTTCTACATTCAATAAAAAAAATGAAAAGATTAAGCAAGATTTAAAAAAAAAAGTTCATAAGTAATGTTTTGAAGAGATCTCATAATCCCTTATGGTAAATCTACTCTTCTTGATACTACAATTTAATTCAAGTTAGAATACTAAATAGTCTAGAATCATAATTATCCACGTAAAAGTCAATCTAGGAGGAGTTTTGAGAATATACACCCGATCTTTAACATCAATCTTCATTGTTAGCATTGAAAAATGAAAACGAATTGTATTTTAAAAAATGAAAACATTAATTAAAAAAACACTCATTGGTAGAATAATACCAAATCCGTTGAGAACTTGTTTATTCACAATAATATTATTGTAACAATTCTTGAGAGAAGCTTCAAATTTTCTTGATTTAATAAACAGACACTTTAAAGTCAAAAGACAAACGTGGATCTTGGCATCAAATGGTATTAGCGTCTGTTTGGCTGATGATGTTCGATGACAGTTAGAAACATTGCGTGCGTATGTTCCACCGTTATTAAAGAAACTCTCAGCAAAAGCTTTACGAAGTTGTTCAACCAGTTAGTCTATATATGCTGGTCATTTTTCAACCAAGCTAATATATATATATATATATATATACACATTTCTTTGACTTTGAAAACTTAAAGAAGGGGTCTTCGACATTTGCACACGGACGCTGAGAGTTGCATGCTTTGGCCCATTGACGACATTCCAGTGGAAGTCAATTTGGTTTACTCAAGATCAACATATTATATATTTATAAACATTTTGCCGACTCTTTTGTCGTTGTACTGCCATCAATTTAAAATGTAAAGGTTAGTGCGCATTTTTTACTTTTGAATTGTTTAAAACGCAAGGTTTAGCATGATTCGAAGTTCTGAAGTACGTCACAGATTTAAAAACATTTTGGGTTGATCTACGTACACTAAACCATTGGCGTTTACTACCAAAGGAAAATGGTTTGAGCATGTTGCCTTATCTCCCATTTGCGAATGTGGAAACTATTATAAATTTGGCATACCAGAAATGTATACTATGCAAAGTTTGGTACGAGAAGTAGCATTCAAGTAGCATTACTACAAATACTTGGGCTTTCCCGCGGAGAATTTTCTTGAATATCTAAATAAGTATTTATTAAATCGACAACATGATAGTTCTTTCTGACATTTGAACTGGGGTTATCTCATGCACTAAGGTCTTTACTTAGGTGGGGAAACGCAAACTCCCAGCAGAGATTCAAGGTGATAACAACAGCGTAGTTTGAAGGGAAACGAAAATGTCTTTTTAACGAAATTTGAGTCCACCATTTCTGTTTTAATTTTGAAGTATCGAAATGTCGAGTTAATGTAAATGTTTGATATGTTTTGTTTTCCTTTTCGGTAAATATTAATATGCACGTCAATGTCTGCGTTTCTATTAGTATTAATAAACGTGTAAATGAAAAAAATAAAGACAATTTATCTTCTTCCTCGACAAATAATTGTAATTAAAAGAAAAAAAATGTTATTGGCAAATAATCTTCCGATACGAAGCCATGGAGACCATAAAAACCAAATAGTGTTTATCGTGAGGTAAGAATGTAACTTTCGTAGACACAGTAACGCTTACCCACGAGCCACAGAAAACCAGATCTCATTTGCTGGTGCGGCTGGTGGCGTCCAGCTTTCTTGCTTATTCAATTCTTTTTATCGGCACAGTTTTATTTTACCTTTTTTATGGTTTGCATAAAAATCTGAATTTGACATCAACATAATACTCTAAACTGAATATTGAGGAGAAGAAACATAAACAAAATTCTAAACTGAATTTGATCATGATAATACTCCCGTACTAAAATGGGAAAAACCGAAACAATACGTATTAACAAACATTTTTCGAACAACACGGATAAATATAAAGTGCTGCAGGTAAGTGGATGCTCAACTCATCCCCACCAAGAAAATGTAACTAATTAAATTATCGAATATGTGTGCGATAACCGTGAAACAGGTTATAGCTAGCAAGGTGTGACAAACATGCTGATAAGGATCCAACTCTTTGGTATGTGTCATTTGCCATTGAAAAATAAGTGTTACCCCAAACGCACGATTAGTCGTACGAAAGTAAAAACAGATTTAATCACGGACAATAATACGAGTGATTTTACCCTTTTACTGGAGAGCTATCTTTTTTAAGGCGCATCAAAACTGCAATACAACTACAATAATACTTCACAGAAAATACACTACATATCTGCCTATCGAAGGCAGATTCTCTTTTTAGCGGAGGAAAATACATTACACAGTATAGTACAAGCTAAACCCAGGTACAGTGACTACAAAGAACACAACCAATATTACACACGAAGATATTGTATGACAAAATTAAGAGGATAGACAAAAAGAATATGCTAAGAAGCCACACTGGGAAGTGACAACACTATCAAAGCCGTCGGATCAAAATCCTGAGAACAGTCTCACTTATGCCCTCGGAAATACATGTATATTTTCTGCAGACACAATCGAAAAGGAAACAACCATGTTAAACACGTATTCTATAATACTTCGTGGGCAAGTCAATGAAGCTGAAGTAAAAATATGCATAAAAAAAGCTATGACTGTCTTTGGCTAATTGTTGGTGTAGTCCCTAGTTAGTTATAGCCAGAGATCGCAGTTAAAAGAAATAAAAATTGTATCTTCTAATCATCCCATCCCCCAATGTTTCAAAACCAGACTAGACCATTTTGAACTATATGCACAAAACAGAGGTTAACCTTTTCATTTTCCAGTTTGGTTTAAGCATATCCCCAAATCTCGTTCTTTTGCCCCCATTAGGATTACTTAAATTCTTCTATTAGAACACTATGATAATCAAACTGTAAACTTATACTCCTTCAATCCATCTCTTTTATAAATCTTGTAAAACATAGTTAAATCGAGTTTCAGATGGTTCACAAATAATTTAGTTAAGGCATTTTCTTTTTTTACTGCTTATTAACTTTAAAAATCTAAAAGTAATTTGGGAAGAAAGACAAAGGAAAAAAAGAAAATGAGTTCATCTTAGGACATGGAGATCAAAGTTTTGAACCAGTCAATATAACTAAAATCAAAACTAATGCTGAAAAAGGCCACACCCCCCAAGAAAACTGAACAAGGTCATTCCAGTCATATATAATCTATTTAACAATAACAAAACTAAAGGCCCACACCACTTTTTATAAATTAATGAAATTATTTAAACAAATTTTATGAGTGATTAAATTATTTTTTATTCAGTCAAGAGTATTTAAGATTTTTATAACACGTACAGTTAAATTATTGTTGATTTTTATATCTGCATGTAATATAACATTTTAAGTATATCTATATTTTATTGTTGAATAAATAACTTTTAGTTATAATAGGTAAATTCAATTGATATAATTAATATCTTTCAAAATGTTTAACAAAAATTAATAAACAAATAATTTATATGATATACTTTTACTAAAAAAACAATTATAAAGTGTTTCTTCACTAACAAAAATAAAAAATTTAAATTGCATAGTACAAAACATAGATACGTCATTAATAATTTTCATTCATTTTTACATAGTAAGAGGTTTGAGTTTTATAGGAAAATATAATTGTTGTTTACATACACGGAGATAAAAAGTTCAACATAATATTTCTCTCTATTTGATGGAGTATCTATAGATTTCTTGATATTGAAAGTAAGTTATATCTAAAGTTATAGTTCACTTCCACTTCAACCAGTCACTTTTTGACAGATAATATACAATAATGAAGATAAAAAGATTTTATTATAAATATTTTTAAAAGATGATTTTATATTCAAACACATATTTCATTTTAAAAATTAATATCTATATTTTGAGGAGAAAATAGCTATACATGTTTAATCAAATTAAGTGAACATCATTTCCTTAAGTAATTTATTTAAGAATATTTAGGCATTTGTTTGCCAATAAACATGGAAAACACAATATCATCTTCAATTAATATTTGAGATTTCTTTTTCCTTTAAAAAGCAATTTGAGATTTTCATAACTACATGGAATTAAACTTTTATTTATTTCTATGACAGCATAAAATACTTTATAAAATAATATATACATCATTTATTTTTAAAACTATAAGAGACATATTTCTCTTTGTATTATAATTTTAGGAAGGACTTTTGCTTTTGAACTTACATGAGTAAATCGTTAATTAGAAATGATTTATATTAGAAAATAATATTAAATTATTTCTTCATTAGTGTAAAATAAAGCAAGTACAAGTGTATCACCAATATTCTTCAATACTTGATATCTCCCACAAATATAACTGACATTAATTCTTAAGTTACGGACCATCAAAAGTCAGCAACTCGCTATTGATAAAGTATTATATACAATTTACAATAAATAATACATAAAAAAATCATGTAGTTGCTACCATAAATCGTGTGTTTTTCCTGATGTCAGTCCTTTATTAGTAAAACAGCATTTTATTATTCTCATTCTTAATATTGTTGGACCTCAACTTTCTTTAATACATTGAGAAAATTCAAGTTTTGATGAAAAGATTAGATTAGATGAGTATACAACAGTGATATTGAAAGTGATTTCACCCATTATAATATAAAGGTATATATTTTTAATCATATTATATTAAATTTAAAATGGCCAGGCACTAGTTCATCATTTAAAGTAACCCCCCGCGAGTCTGTTGTTTATATGCGACAACGCCATATAAACCACAATGAAATAAAAAATTTAAAAGAAAAAAAAGAAGTTCTAAGGTTATTTCGTGGGAATAGAAAAAAGAGAATTCAAATCAATGGAGATGTCCCTTACCTGGAGTACCCATAAGCTTAGAAGAGCCTCCAAGCAAAACATCCCGAATCCAATCAAATAGAAAATCTGCAACAATACAAAAGATTCGTACCATCAAACAAGTAAGCACAGGGAAAAAGTATAAGAAAATTGATTTTACCTACATTATAGACCACAAATTCAAAATAACAAAGGGATAGGATTTTTTCATTTTTCCGGCTACTTTAACATTTGATAAATGAAATCAAATGTTTTTTTTCCACCCGTCCTTTGATAATTCACGGCACCTAAACTGTTGTGTGAAAACATAACACAACAGCAAGCGCAGACTTTACCTAGCCTTACTGAAAGCTGAGCAGCACTCAATCTATTTCAGTAAATGTCCAATTCCCGCAAATTTTATATCCTGATCCTTATGACAATCATTCTCTATTCTCAGACAAAGTCAATCAAACCATCATTACTTCAACATTCTCCAACTCCCCATGAAACTTAGTGCAAATAAATTGCACACGACATCATAATTCTGAGGGAAGAAGACGTATTCAACCATCATGCAAATATTATTTGAAACAAAACACTTAACCATATCAATTGCAACCTTAGAAAATAAAATGCTCATGGCTCATTAATATTAAATTATGATATTATAAAACATAGCTAACAATTTCACCCATCACAAAAATAGTTATGTGTACATGGAATACAACTTACCCCAACCAATACATGGTCTGAGAAGACATCAATTGCAGCAAGGATGCCCCTGAAATGTAAAATGAATTAATTGAAATGTACCTAAAACGAAATATACTCGTGTATACATTTACTAATACAAACGACTAAGGAAAAGGGTGACAGAAAAAAACTTGTTGATAAATTTATGAAGGGTTTGATCATTCTTAGAATCCAGCAGTGTTTTCTTCCCCATCTCAATTTGAATGATATGACAAAATACCAATAAACATATAAAAACACTATGATGTTCATTGCTTGCATATGCCTACATAATGGAAAAAACTGGCCCAAACAAACCTCCAGAAAACTTACAATTTCCTATCATTCCCTTACACTCATGTGTTTTAAGGGCATTTTTTCAAACAAGCTGAAAAAGAACCTTTGGTTACAAAACATCCAATTTTAGCAAAACTTCCTCCATCATACAAAGAAAAAGCCTATCACTAGTACAAACCAGTACAGTCTTGGAACGCAAGCTTTTAAAATTTCCATCCTTGGGGTGACTTAGCTTTTAAACCATTTTATTATCAGCACTTGCTTTTAAACCATACTTTATTCAAAAAGTACACACCCAATAGCAACCAGATAAAAGAAAAAGAAAAAAAAAAAAAAAAAAAAAAAAAATTTAAAAAAAAAAAAAAAAAAAAAAAAAAAAAAAAACAAAAAAAAAAAAAAAAAAAAAAAAAAAAAAAAAAAAAAAAAAAATTCACAAAATTTAAGTGAACTGTGTAATACAATTTGTAGGACTTACGTCAATGATTTCCCATGAAAAACAACTGGAGGGGCGATTGCAGCAAATATGCAAAATGCAATATGAAGCTGCATCAAGCCAAAATAATAAAAGAATTAATGACACTATCTCGGTAGTATGAAGCAAGTATAATGTAATATAGATTAACATACCAAGTAGAACATGAAAAACCAACCAAACTTCAGTGCACTATCCGTCCTGCATATTAGAGACAATCATGAGCTCGAACCATTTGCACAACCAACTGCCTATTCTAATCAGATTATTTAAGAAAAATAAGCACTGTGTTAATACCAGCTTCCAGAGAGAGATTGTAAAAATTAATAATCAATTATATCCAGGAAAATAGATTTTTCACAAAAAAAATGCACTAAATTATGAAGTCTCTCTTGCCTGTAACAAACAAAGAGACCCTGTACTACACCTAAATCGTTTTGTGCTTAGGTGGTGCTGATATGCTTGTCAAGGTAAGGACTAGGAAAGAACAACACAGCTTACCTCATTGCACGATAGAGAGGCCTGTACCAAAGAACATATGAAAGGGGAACACCCATTAGGGCATATATCACCGCAAGGAAAAAAATTTTAACACCTGTACATTGTCAGCTTCGCATTAAGGTCCAACTCACATCAATAAACTAGATAGTTGTAAATATACCAAGTTTAGAAGAATGAGCTTACCACCGCCTCTGATCCAACAGACAATTACAGCAACTACATTAAAAACAAGGCAGAGAACAATTCCTGCCAAGATACCACATAATAAGTGGAAGAAAAATAATCAGATACATATAAGTTTATAAAGGAGCCTAGGACGTGGGAAAAAAATAAGGAAACCTACAGGGGACGTTTGTGTTTACAACTTACAAGTGTGTCTATGAAGTTAAAAGTGTCTATAAACAAGGAATGCATTTTAAAAAATTATTAGTGAGGCTCTTGATGATTGCAACATAAAACACTCCTAGCACCTCTTTCTACTAATATGTTTGGACTGATGGAAAGTAATAGAATGCAGAGGAATAAAATTTAAAATGATGGAGTTCACGACATCCAATAGCTATTTTTCTTCCCTCTAATTTGGGGAATGTGTAATTTATTTTTCTTAACCATCCCAGTTATTTCCCACATTATGCAACGCAAATTTTCCTCCAATCGTTAATAAAATATCCAATTCACAGTAAAGTATTTTTCAATGTAGTCAAAATCATGATTCAGATTGAAGAACTACATGATTACACAATTTCATATCACTCTGATTCATGGTTACACGAAGAATTCAAAATTTGCAGATGGCTTCAATCTACACATAAAATTGCACATATGTACGAATGGACAGCCTTTTACAAGTTAGGTTTCACATGTCAGATTCTCGACTTATTAGAGAAAAAACAGATTGTGTTCCGGAATTTTTCATTCTATACAATCCTTCATTAGATAATCTAAGTATAGCCCCAAGTTATGATTACGAGAAAAACACTTCTATTTGGCAGAACTACCAGAAGCACTAAATACTAAATAAAAAAGAAGACACATAATAATAAGTTATACTACCCAGTAACCAGCATGTAATCCACGAACCTTGTAATGAATAAATAGAAAATATGTTAGCCATCATACCTAACCAACTTGCAAAGGCCAAATATTGCAGCCTCTGAGCATGAACTGGTATCTCATTTGCAATATCATGGTGAATGATTGGGAAAAGTGGAGGCCAATTCTTATCATCAACAGGAACACCAGCTGATAAGCATATTTATTTTTCAAACAAGAAAAATATGTTATTAACTCAGCATAAATATAGACACAATTGAAGGGCCAACATGGTGAGGTTTTGTCATTCACCTCTAGAAACAGCCTCTTCTCTTTTTTTTATTTCCTACAGATGCATTTTCAAAGGGTCATAAAATCAACAAAAAAGTATAGGATAAAATTAACAGTGGCAAGAGCAAGACTTGTACAATCAATCAGCTAAGGGAATATAGGTATATCACTGTTGATGACATCAACAAAAATAATGCTTAATTGTAAATAAAATCTACCTTCTCTCTCCGTTTTAAATCTGCTTCCCAAGCTGCTAGCTCTTGACCTTTTTTCTTCGAGTCCTATAAAATATCATGGAGAATAAAATCAGCCCATCCAAAAATAATCTTACAGTCTTAAGAGAAAGTCTCTGAATTAGCAATGACATTACATTTGTAGTATCCAAAGGAATATCAACTGTAGCATCATGTCTTTGACCATAGCCCAGTGGTTCAGATGCTACTGGTGGACTACGTGCACGATTCTGTAAGAACCAATAGCATGAAAAAAAAACACACACACACCGTGAATTAAATCAAACAATAAACATTAAATATGAAGCCTTCAAAACTAGAAAATTGCACAAGAGATGACAGTTATAATGTCAACGTTATTTCACAAATGTGTTCCAAAATGAGAATTTAAAGTTAGTTCGTCAGAATTTACAAGGTCTTCAACTAACTAAATATCTCTTGTAAACACACATGCTGCTAAATTAACTCAGAACTCATGCCAAAACCAACCCCTCGGTTATGTTCTGTTGTAAATGATAAACATCGCATTTAGGCAATGTAGCAAGTGAGAGCAAACTAGCACATAGCACCCTGCTAACTAAATGAAATGCATAGCCACCAAACCTATCACACAACCACACTTTAGAGCAACTTCTAACATACAAATTCACAATGGAGATGTCATTAAACTTTTATTCTTTTCATATAACTGGAATTTGAATAGTACATCTACAATCCCACGACATATTTTGCTTCTATAATACATTGGTCCGAGGGACTTAACGGTTCACAAAAAAGACGCTTAATACAGCAGAAAAAGCATGTACAAATTCTAACAAACTACAATTCTTCATTTGCCTTCAGCAAACCCAACCCAACACTTCATCTAGGCTATGCTTGTCCTAATAGACTAGCATGCGGAGTAACTTGAGCTACTCAGTTGTGCGCAAAACTGAGCAAACAAAAGACAACTATGCAGCATCAATCATTTCAAACCAAAAATCCACTTATTGGCTAATTCCAATTAACTCACTCACCCTTTGCAATTACGGATGTTCCCGACATTGAACAACAACAAAGAATAAAAACACCGTACTGCAGCTAACAGCTAAGCATCGAATAACCATTTCATTCAGCGCACATTTTCCAATTCGCGGATTCACTCAATTGAGCACGTCGGAAAAAACCGTAACCGAACCACAAACCTATAACAATTCCAGATCCAAGTCCTCCACAAAATCTACACTAAGTCCCGCACCGATTTCTCGTGTCGGTGCGATTCAGGACACACACTACGATTCAGAACGCACTCCTTCTCAAATAATCGCGTCCGCAGCAAAACAACAACAACAAAAATTCGAAACGAAGACATAGCGTCGCAAATCAACGACAGATCCAGATCAAACAACAAGTCACCTAAGCAGTTCTATATTTATACTAATACCGTTAAACAGAAATTCAGAGCGAAAACACTGTTGGATCCGATTGAGGAAATCTTGTAAACAACTAAATATAGACATGGAAAGAGAGTGAGTGGATTAGATTACCGAGAAAGGATTCACTTCTTCCTCATCAAACGGATTGGGGTCGTGGTTGCGATTCATGGCGAGAAGTTAGTTAGATCCGTGAGAATGTGCGAAGAAGATACGTTGAGATGATAACGGGTGCGTAAGGTAGTGAGACAGTGGTAGTGCGTGCGGTGAGAGACCGCACTTCTCACGCCTTTTTCTAGCTACCTGGCTTGTTTGAAACGCGGGATATAGTTTTGGAATAGGGAGAAAAAAGCAACTGAACTTGAATTTATAGACTTTGCCCCTTCATTGCTTCATATTTACGATTCGTGCCATTGCGTCGGTATGCAGCTGCTTTCAGTGAGGTGTGTGAAGTGTGAAGCTTAGCAGAGTTCACGTGATTCTCGCGTGCAGGTGTACGATGTGGAGAATGTTGGTTGGCCAGTTCAGCTATGGAGTATGGTAACAGGTGGAGGCTACGTCAGTGGATCAGTGCTCGTGCAAGCGGTGACTTCGTTCGTTTCGTACCAACTTTATCACTTCCTTTCATAAATTTTTCAAAATTTGGTCCCAACCGACTCCGTTTGGGACAGGTAATTCGCATCTCGGCACAAGTCATAAGTTCATTACCAAATTTGTCTCCATTAAAAAGAACAAAAAAAACGATTAACAAATTTGAAATTTGAACCACCAAAGTATATTTAAAATTTGAAATTTACATCATGTTCTTCTGTTTTGAGAAATAAAGCAGCTTTGCATACATCATTACGAACAACTTTTTGTTCCGCACCATATTAAATAGGATTGCATGATATCATAATGGATCAACAAAAATAACATATGTATCTCTTTGTTCATCACTTCACTAATATTATGTTATTGATTTTGAATATTATATTTACGTGTATTTTTTTCCCAAATTAATATTTTATTATATTTATTTTATTGATTCTAAATATTATAGATAGGTATTTTATTTTATTTTATTGTATCTGAATGTAATATATGTGGCTATCTATATTATTTTAACTAGCATAAACACAAGGATGCGTGATAGCGCCTGTGTATATGCATTCTTTAAATATGCGTGTTATTATATTAATAGATGATAATATTGTAATGTTATTAAGTTAATATATAAATTAAAATTATATTTATTAAAAATGAACTGAAATATATGATAACAGATGAAATAATAACTATTAATAAATAAAGACGAAGAGAAGAAGCAGAGACACCCGATTTTATAAAAATTTTATAAAAGTAACGGTCAATTTTTAAAAATTTAATAAATTATTATATTTAAAGGATAAAATGGGTATTTTGAAATGTGGACACAAAAAGAGAAATTTCCTTATATATTGTTATAGATTACCAAATTTCTGTATAAATATTCTCTCGATGACTCAAAAAATAATAAATAAACATTTTTAGGTGTTTTTACATTTTTTTTTAATTTAATTTTAATATTATTCTATTTACTCTAATTATTATAAATATATAGTTTATCTTGTTGATCAGATTAATATTTTTATCATTTCTTTTGAATCTGAATACTAATAGATTTTTCGCAATCTTTTTTATCTTACTTACCCGTTCAATATCTTACTCGGTAAATATAATTTTTTCATATTTTTATTTTATTTACCGATTTAGTGTTTTATTAATATATTTTATTGAGTCTGAATATAATAGATCTATATTTATCCTATTATCCAAGTTAATTTTGTTAACCATGTGTAACGTCCCATTTAATTTATAAACGCAAGTAAAGGAAACGTCACACATAAGATAGCATAACAACGCAGTCCTGGGATTTCCAACATCGCCCCTACAAAACTAGGCACACCACGATGCCAAGAAGTAACATAGCTGAATACGAATACAATTTAGAGTGTAGCGTAGAAATACAGAAAGAGATACATGGGCCATAGCCCTA
>Ga0099822_1008661_pt1 | contig 12981 bp, 5 predicted proteins | sample CowpeawhiteBW_FD_76839 | JGI IMG/M metagenome (GOLD analysis project Ga0099822, IMG submission 76839) | Root nodule microbial communities of legume samples collected from California USA - Cow pea white BW | ecosystem: Host-associated > Plants > Roots > Nodule | place: USA: California | collected... | reverse complement strand
TGTGAGATATATATATTTTTTAATTATATTTTTTATAGTAATAGATAGATTGTGTAAAAAAACTATTTTTTTTTTTTTTTTTTTTTTTTATATATATATATATATATATATATATATATATATATATATATATACTATTTCGTGTAGGTAATATAATTAGCTCATAATGATTACATCTATGTGATAAAATCGTAATTGTTTTTATCTGAAAATATAAGGAGAGATGTGGGAGACGATTTTTATATTTAGTTTTTGACTAAAATCATTTTAAGATAGTAAATTGCTAGGATAAATTTTACTATATTAATTTGTTGTGTTCTTAAAGCCTGAATTATGAAATAATCTATATAGCCTGTCCTTAGAGTTTTAAGAAGAAAAAAAATCAGGAAAGTGATTCTTAGGATTAGTTGTTCATATGAATCTTAGCATATTAATTGCTTTTAATAAGAATTAAACAAAATAATAACTCTAATTATATTATAGGTGTGTAAGATATAGATATATTCTATCTTTATATTTTATGGTTTGTTAAGATTTGATTGAAATGTCTTGATTATATAAAATAATAATCTAAAGGCGACATTAATGATTCATTTATTAAATCCTAAAATATAAATCACAATAATTAAATATAAAGATTTCGCCTTCAAATCTTTCTTGACATTATCTTTTTATAAGCAACTTTTCTCTACAATAGATTTCCAAATAATAATTAATGTCGTCAATATTAAATAAACTTAATATTATATTTGAAATTAGGTTTCTAAAATGAAATTATCTCTAATGATAAAGATTTTACTATTTATTTTTTATCGTATTATACATACTCAAATTACCATCTATCTTTACCTGTAATTCATATACAAATAATAATTAATGATATTAAAATATTTAGAATTATATTTTCAAAATTAAATCATTTTTAACAGTAAAAATTTTCATTAAATACTTAATTTACAACTTTTACAAGTAATCTATTTTGAAGAAGATTTACAAATAATAACTAACGAGATCACGATTACATAAAATGAATATTACAATTATCAAAGTTAAATTATCTTTAGTACTATAACAGATTAAATAATATTAGATTTTCAAAGTAAAATTATCCTTAATAATAAATATTTCATGTTTCCTTAATTAAATTATCATCCTTATAAATATTTTCACCGTTTTTGAATGATGGAACAGAAATATTTTTTTAATAACTAAAGACAATTTTAAGAATTGTCACGATTACATAAAATGAATATTACAACTATCAAAGTTAAATTATCTGTAGTAATATCATAGATTAAATAATATTAGATTTTCAAAGTGAAATTATCCTTAATAATAAATATTTCATGTTTCCTTAATTAAATTATCATCCTTATAAATATTTTTACCGTTAAATATTTTAACCGTTTGTAATGATGGAACAGAAATGTTTTCTTAATGACTAAAGACAATTTTAAGAATTGTGGTATGTGTAACTACATTATAAGAGATCACGATTACATAAAATAATGAAGACTACAATTATCAAAGTTAAATTATCTTTAGTAATATAATAGATTAAATAATATTAGATTTTCAAAGTCAAAGTATCCTTAATAATAAATGTTTCATGTTTCCTTAATTAAATTATCATCATTATAACTATTTTCACCGTTTTTGAATGATCAAACAGAAATATTTTTTCAACAACTAAAGACAGTTTTAAGAATTGTGGTATAGTACATTATAATAGATCACGATTACATAAAATGAATATTACAATTATCAAAGTTAAATTATTTTTAGTAATATCATAGATTAAATAATATTAGATTTTGAAAGTGAAATTATCCTTAATAAATGTTTCCTTAATTAAATTATCATTCTTATAAATAGTCCATCTTATAACGTAGTTACACATTCCACAATTCTTACAATTGTCTTTAGTTATTGCAAAACTTTTGTGTTCCATCATTCAGAAATAGTGAAAATATGCAGACAGTGGTACTGAGAGGAAACTATTTGGGAATCCGAAGATATCAAAATCCAGTTGCAAGAAGAAGACACCACCACCGTTTTTCGCATCGTAGAAGCAACACGCATCATTTTCATCTTCCGGCCATTCGTGTAATATTTCATTTTCTTTACTTTTGGAATTTCTTGGTCCTTAAAATTTTAGTTTCTTTCTCATTTTCATTGTTATTGTCTTTTCTTGTGCAGGATTTTCCTTCATTGGGTGATCATATTCCTTCGTTGGTCGACCCTCACAGTGATATGCTCATGAACAATGATGACATGTTTGAAGAGGTATTCGCTCTTCCTGTTCAGGAATTTTCTTCATTGACTGACCCTCACAGTGATATGCCCTTGAACATTGACGACACGTCTAATGAGGCAAGTATTCTGTATATAGTTTGATGTATTTTCCTATGAATACTAAAATCTTAGAAACTATGAAAAACTTTAAATTGTTAACTTTACAAAATTGAACTACAGGATCGTCTTGAGTTAGATGAATGGATTGACAATGACGACTTAGAAAAGGGTTTGTTAGAAGACATTATTGCAAGACAAATGCAGACAAAAACTTATATGTTACCTATTGACTTAGTGGCGTCAACTGAAGAGCGAGAACCTGATATTTGCGTAATATGTCAGGTATTTGTTTTTTTATGTACTAGATTGGGGTTATTTATTCAAGTTTGATGTATTAGAAATATATTTTACCCTTTCTCTTATTAATTGAATGTTTATGCATGATTTTACAGGATGAATATAAAAATAAAGAGGAGATTGGAATTCTGCAATGCGGACATGAATATCATGGAGATTGTATAAAGAGATGGTTACATGAGAAAAATGTTTGTCCCATATGCAAATCAAAAGCATTGACAATTGGATAGAAGGGGAAATTGAAATCACATAATTCATTATTTGAGTGAATTCATATTTTGATCTGAACGAAACGAAGTAGTACATATTGTTAACATAGTTGTAAACATTGTTGTTGTAATGGTGAAAAACTCATTGCTTACTGGTTTCATGAACCAGTAAACGTAGTTACATTCTTGGATTTAAATTATGATATAATATTACTTTTAAATTATTACCATTTTTAAAAAGCATTAAAAAAGGAATCATGTTTGATAAAAAAAAGTTAGTTATTAATAAAATAAATATTTTTTTAATATCATAACAAACTTTAAATTATTGAAAAATTATAATTTTTATATATGACGTGTTTAGTGAAAAGAATATATATTACAAATTTTACAAATTTAAAAGAACTTTGCAAATCTTAAGGTCTAAGTAAGTGTGATATACGTAATGAAAACTTTATTTTCTAATTGGTTGGAATAAATTACGTCTAATTCATTCTTTTTATGATTGATTATATCGAAAAGATATAATATTTATTTACCATTACACATTATTGTGAAAAGAAATAAAAAAAATAAGAAAGATAAATCAAATTTCAAACTAATATTTTACAAGTGTATTAGCACAAAAAAGTATATAAAAACAGGAAAAGCTAAAGATTAGTTATTATTAATCTTCAAATTAATTAATTAATTAATTTCTTATAGTACTAATAGCATTTGATTAAAATGATATTATACAGTAAATTCATTTATCTGTTGTAACATTTTCAAAAAATATTTCATATTAATATTATTTATATTAACGTTTGTAAGAAAATATTACAACAGAATATATATATATATATATATATATATATATATATTAATAATTTTAATAAATATAACTAAACAAATGTTACTAAAACCAGTAAATCTTGAAGAGCTACTAATGGTACGAAAATCATATGAACAGAGAATTTAGAATTATATTTTAAAAATTGAATTCTAATGGTAAAGATTTCCCTCTACTTCTCTTGTCATTACGTTCTTTATAAGTAATTTATATTACAATATATTTAAAAATAATAATTAATGTCATCAAATAAACTAACTGAATATTCGGTAGAATTAGGTTTCAAAGATTAAATTATTTTTAATCATGAAGATTTTTCTCATTACTTAAATCGTTATTGTTTTCAGTCATTCATGCTATAATATAGTTGCAAATAATAATTCATGATATCAAGACAAGTGAATTGAATATTTAAAATTAAATTATCTTTAACCGTAAAAATTTGCCGTAACCATATCATTAAATACTTACATTACCATCTTTACACGGAATCCATTTTAAAGAATATTTATAAATAATAATTAATGGCATAAGGCTAAAATATTTGTTATCTATCCGAGGAATCGATATTTCATAAATGTTTTTGTATTGTGCTTGGGTGAAGTAATTTAGAAATTTTCAGAGAAAAAAATGAGTTGTTTGAATGAGAAAATAATTAAAATTTAGAATTTTTTAGAAGCTATTTGAAATAAATAAAAGGAACAGAATTTGAAATTCACCAAAATATGTTGAAATTGAAATTCCACTCTCTCACTAGCTTTGAACTTTTCATCATAAGTCATGTTAGATGCCATGCTCAACATCATGTTGGCATGCATTATATTTCATACATGATCATTGTAGATGATATTGACATATCTCATAATGCTGCTCTCGACTTTGTTGTGTACATTCAAACAATATGTTATATGCATAAAAAAAGTCTTCATCATTAACTTTAATGGATTTGGAAGAACATATTTAATAACGATTTAATAATAATATAGATGAATTTAATGTTGTATGCTTATTGTTACTATTTGTGTTTTCTAGTTAAAATACAAATTAATGTTTGCATTTTTCATCATGATTGCATTTATGAATTAGAAGCACTAATTATTAATATTTTTAATTTGATGTTTTAATTTTCAATAATTGAAATTTATTTAATTAATAATTAAAAAATAAAGACAAAATAAATTAGAAACCCCAAAAAACAATGACTTATGACGTGAGATTTCCATTTCAGACAAAATTTAAATAAGATCTTATAACATCTTGTACTTTTTGTAAATCAACAAAAAAAATTGTGAAAATCTCAATAAAATCTTAGATGATCAAAAGAGAAAAAAAAAAGATAAATAGGTAAATTAGTTAACACTACAATATCATATAAAGAAGTACGTGGCTCATTTTAAATTGATGTTTTTCAGGGTCTAAAACCACTCATAGTAAGATGTAGGACATATAAAACAAGCTATATTACAAGAAAATTAATTCAATCCATCCATTTCAAAAATATAAAAGAGATATATAAAATCAACTATATCTTGATAGGAATCACTTAAGTAGAATTTCGATTCTCTGCCAGAGTTTTACCGTGTCTTCAAGAACACTGATTTCAATGTTTTGAAAAATATAAAAAAGATTTTTAAAATACCAACATCAACACAAAAAGAGCAGTAAAAAATCTGGATTCCACTTAAGTATCAGATATCTATCCAAATGAATATTTAAGTTCTACTAAACATATTTGCTTCGAGAATTTTTTTTCAGTTCATGTTTTATCTAACTGGGTTCAAAGAGTCGGTAAGAATGAACTAGAGTTATGTAACTATAATCCATAATCTGATCATTGAATCAATTACATGATTAAAAGTATTAAACAAACTTGCACAGGTCATTGAAAAAGACACTATACAATACGGTTCTTGAAAAGAAAACTGACCTTTTGAAGAGAATTAGGATTCCTCCTTGCAGTAACCTGAATGAGTGCACCATCAAGAAGCATGCGTTGCAGTACTCTTGCTATGTTCATAGAGTCATCAATGCCAAGATGATGACTTCCCATCAATGGTATTTGCAGTTCCTTCATCATTGTAACCATTCCTGTGGCCTGTTACCCGTTATAAACAAAAGCATACAATAAGTTATACATTAGGATTATGCAAAATGAAGGTAAAGAAAAAACCTGAATCCACCATAGTTAAGATGATATTAACTCAATGGGTTAAATATGTTTCTAGTCCTGAACTTTGGTGTAAAATTGAAATTTGTCTTTTTTGTTTGAAACTATAATACATTTTAATCTCCAGATTTTAAAAATGAATAGATATAATCCTTTTAACCTAATTATGTTCAACTTTTTTGACGTGTCAAACGTGTTTCATGCTAGCATTTGAGTTATTTATACTGATGGACACATTCATGTCTCAATGTCAACTGGAAAACGTGTTTGACACGTAAAAAAAAAATAACGTAATTGGATTAAAAAGACTATATCTATTCATTTGTAAAGTTTGGAGACTAAAATGTATCAAAGTTTTGGACATGAACAAATTCCAATCTCATGTTAAAGTTCAGGGACTAAAAACATATTTAACACCTATATAGAGTTGCACCCTAGCAAAAAATTTTATGAAAAATGAGATTAAATTTCCTTTGATGCATTTGCCATAAGTTTTGTATGTTAGATGGAAAAATGAATAAATTCTATTATGGTCTTCTGCCAATTATGAACATTTAGAGAACTTACCCTCCTGTTATAAAAGTTCAAATAGACATCTTTGAGATTAACCCACTCCATAAAATATGGAGGAAGCTTTATCTTTGACACTTCACATTGTTGAAGGACCTTAGTTTTCAAATCCCAATTTCCACTGCAAAACCAAAAGATTTTGATGTAGAAGAACAAATCCTGTTATTCTAGTTCCAGATATACAGCGCAGGAAACCAATGCATCATTAGAAATAAAACAAAGAGTTATAAAAGTTAAACCATAAGTAATGATACTTACCATGTTACAAATGCTGCACGATTAAGTTCTGCACCCCTCCACAACTGATTTCGCATTAACCAAACTCCAAATTGTTGAATAACTTCCGTAAATGGAATTGCTGTGTCATGCCAAACTCTGAAAAAATAATAATCAGTATGGCTATAGTTCGTGGTGACACTTTAGGTTGCAGAAGTAGGTAATAATCCCTTAGTAAACTGATACAATAAAATGATTTTCATTGTAATGGCTAATAGCTATCTTTTCACCAGTCTAACTCATTGTTCATCAGTTATAGGATATTTCAAATCAGAAATCTCTACAAATGTTACTAAAAGCTACCTTAAAAACTACCATTACTTATAGCATCAATTTATTAAATAATAAATACATGTAGAAGGGGAATTGGAGGATATATTTGTTTTTCAGATTGTATGTGACAATAAAAATGAAAGCAGAGATTGTATGTGGATCAGAAGTATGAATCAGGCTAGATTAGTAAAGGCAGATTAAGCAGCATACTTGTGAACTCCAAATTTCCCATATTTGTTTGCAATGTATTCGTTTATTCTCCGTTCACTCATTTTTGAGGGTCTCACAAACCTGTTAAAGGACCAACACAAAAGTAAATTGTAAGATCAAAGAATAATGATCCTCATATATAAATTATATTTTTAAATTCAACAGAAACTAACCTATGTAGTCAAAAATATTAATATCATATGAGTTTAAGACTCACAAGCCATCTTGTTGCATTTAAGGGTTCAAACCTTGAGACTACAATTCCATTAAAGGTATAAACTATTAAAAAACTAACATCCTAATTATAGTCTAAGAATGCAAATTATATTCATTTTAGAACTATAGAAAAGACCAAGAAGAAAAACAGAAGATCTCAGGCAATCACTGAACAACACTGCACCTGTTAGATATGGTATAAAGTGGCAGATCAAAACCTGTGGAATGTGTCTTCAAGCTGCAATGTTTTTGCACTAATCATTAGAACTGGAAACTCAAGAATCTCAACCCTACCCTCTAAATCAAGCACAAGGAAATAGTCTAGATTCTGCGGACGTATTTTGTTCAACTCAGCAATGTCAACTGTAAGCCCACTGGAGCAATCATGATTAAACGTCTCAAGGTGGATAGGATCATCCATCTGCAAATTTCAAGAAAAGAAAACAATAAAACCATTTTTTCCTCTGCCATCTCATAATTACACCAAATTTAATTTAACATGACATGACAAAAAGATGAAGCTGATTAACAACATCACCTTCAAAACCTACAATTAAATGACTTAACTAGCTATCTTCCGACAAAGCTTGGTTCACACCAAAACTTCAAAACAGAAAGAATAATTTAATGACACCAGGTTTCTCTACTGAGCACATTATTTGGACCTACTCAAAATCATACATGGAAAGGATTAATTGAACAAAGGCATGGACATGGAATACTTTTGCATGTGCATACTAAGTTATCTGACTTTTGTAATGTGATACAGTAATTCAAGCAACAAAAAATTCCAGGAAGTCCAATCAGTTCGAAGAACAAAAGATGCAGGAAACTCTAAACAGGAAAGAGTTTTGAGGATCTTCATTATAGAGAATGAGATACAGAAACATAGTCCTACAACTGAAATCATTACCCGCTCCTTCATCCACAACAAAAATTATTATAGACTAGTGGAAAGACAAACGATATTAAAAAAAGAAATATAATCATCATTATAGTTATAAAAATAAATATAAATAATATTTACAATTTTATTATAGAGAATTTTTATTTATTTTATAGATAATTTTTTACTATAAATAATCATTTTAATTTAAAAAATGATTAATTTAAAAAAATGACTAAATTAAAAAACAACAATTTAAAAAAAAAAGTCGTTTGAAAAATAAAATAAAAATAATTAGTTTAATTTAAAAAATAAAATTTGAAAAACAATATGTATACAACAAAAGAGAACCCAATACTGATTAAGTGACTTAAAAAAACCAATTAACTAGCTCTAAAAATAGCTACTCTAACATGATGTCAGTATTAAATAAATTTTCTAAAAATCAATGTAAGGTGTCCAAATCCAATTCATATTCACACCCCTTCTTCCCTCCGTTTCATTCACAAATAATTCTCTTAATAGATATATCCTCTCTGTAGACAATAAGGCGTTCATAAACTATGCCACAGTGTCATGTCCTTCATTATTTATCATAGAAACAATTTATCAAGCACATGCCATGCAAAACAACAGGGTCTCCCAGAATACTTCAGAGCTTAAAATTTAAACAGAATAAAATTACCCATAAACCGAAATGATGTAAAAGGTGATGGGTGAAAAAAAAGTCATAACCTTGGTGCATTTTTCCTGGCAATGATACAAGCACAAGGGTTTCCAGCGAAAGTGGGGCTCGTGAAAAGAAGGGGTCTCGGAATTTGAGAGAGAAGCAGAGGGTGCTAAAGAATGTGCTGGATGAAGTGCAAGGTTTGCAGGTTGCAGAGTAAGAGGAGAGAGAGAAAAAAACATTGGATTACGGTGTGACAACATTTTTGCTAAACATCCTCTCGGAAGCGCCATCACTATTCACTGGGTGTGCAATGTGGATTGCTCTCCTTCCCAACTAAGCATTTTTCTCTTATATAATATGTTTTATATCAATACTTTATAATGTATATACTCTTTCCCAGTGGAAATACACAATTATTTTTATAATAAAATAAATAAAGAAAATGATAATTTAACAAATTTTTTTTCTAATAAATTTTTACAAACTACCGATTTAAATAAAAATATATTATTTTATTACTTATATTATGGTTAAAAAATGAAAAAATAATCTATTTTAATTTCATTTATAAAAATTTTGTCAATTTTAATTTTTTTTTATCAAAACATAATTTTCTAATAAATAAATGTAATTAAAAATATTCTAGGATTAATTTTACAATAAAATTATTAAAAATACTAAATATCAAGTACAATAAAATATATAAAAAAACATTTTTCTATAAAAAATATTTATTACACTATAGAAAATACGTGTTATTTTTTATTTGTCTTATTTTTAATTTTTTAAACAAACATTTATAGTGTGAAATGAAATAAAAGTTTAGTTTTCACATTTATTTATAAAAATAATTAAATTGATATTAGTAATCATTATTCTTTCTTATTTATTTAAATAATTAAAAGTAATTACGACAGTTTAAAGATAAAATGTTAAAATGAATGGGCCTGTGAGCAAAAGGATGACAATGGGTGAGATAGAGTTTTATCAGGGAGCTTCTTCCTGCATCTTCAAATAGTTCTACTGCACCCAAAAATTTTAAACTTTTTATAGTATCTTTTTAAATCCTTTGACCATTCAGTAGTAAAAGTTAAAAAAAAAAAAAATTCTCTCTTTGCTATGAAATCACGGGTTATTTCATATTTCGAAATCTAGTAAAATCTTTAATTAATTTTCGAAATCCGGTGAACAGTGTCAAACGAATTTAGAATTGTAAACCGGCATTTGAAGTCCGATTAAGTCTTTTAAGGAAATTCGGAATCCGTTTTCTTACGAAACCCGGTTATGGAATTGTCTACCAATATTCGAAGCTCGGTTAAGCCTTTAACGAAATTCCAAATCAGTTTTTTTTGTTTAAATCGGCATATGTAATACGGTTGGTGATTTTAATTTTTTTATTTTTATATTTTATATTTTTATAAGATTTAATTTTAATTATTTTATAATTTATGTGTTAATTATTTAATTTTAAATTATTTATATTTTATATAAGTACATTAAATAAAATTTTATTAATTTAATTTTTGTAGTTATTTTTACTTTGTTAATTTTTAATTAATAATGATAAATTTTTGTTTAAAATATTTACCTTTATAATATCTAGATTAATTTTATTTAATTATTTTTCAGTTATTTTTACTTATTTATTATTTATTAGCTTTTAATATTTTTATTTATTTATTTGATTTTATTTATAAAATTTAATTTTAATTTTTTTATATTTATATATTAATTATTTAATTTTATATCATTCACATTATATATAATTACATTAAATAAAATTATACACCGATCATCGAAGTCCGGTTAGTAATAAACTATTTTTTTATTTAAAGTTTATATTTATCGATATTCGAATTCCGTTAGTTTTGTTTTTTTATTTATTTTGGATATAAGATTTAATTTCAATTTAATTATTATTATTAAGTTGCTGTTTAATTTTATTTTTTAATATAGTTTATTAATATTTATTATTTTTTTAGTTCTGAACTTGAATTTTTATTTATTTTTATTATTTTATTTTTAATTTGTTATTTTTTTTATTCATTTTATTTCTTAATTGTTTATAAATTTTATCATTTGCAATTTTTTTATTAATTATTTTCTACACTTTTTCTAAAGTTTTATTTATTTGATGAGTGAGTTTTTATTTGTTATTTGTTACAAAGCATTTCAAAATTTAAAAAAAAATTAAGAAAATAAGTAAAGCAAAATAAAAACTGGATTTCCATTTTCGATTTGTATAAAATGAAATCCGTGATTATCATTACCACTAGAAGCCGGTTTATATTAAAAACAAATTCAAAATTAAGAATTAAAGACTTGACAAAATATTTAATTTTTAAAAGTTAGAAAAAAAAAATATATAAATTAAATAAATATATAATGAATAACAAAATATATAAACAACTTAAAAATTTAATAATTGAAAAGATTTATTATGAAATTACGGATATCGAAACCCGTAACAAGATAAAACGGATATCCAAATCCGTTTTCTGAAAAATCGGATGTCGAAATCCATTTAATTCGTGAAGTTGACTTCTTGAGGGGTGCAACATAAAAACCAAATACAACTCTCAGTTCACCTAACGCAGTAATTATTTTAATTATTTTTATCTATTTAAGTCAGAGGTAAGTCAGAGGGATAAAATGGACTGTACAATTAATCTTTGAGGTGCAGTAGAAGTCTTTAGAGGTACAGGGAGAAGACCCCGTTTTATTATTCCATCTTATTTTTAAAATTCTTAAAATAAAATTGTACTTTTATCATCATTCTTATACCTATATGGACAAGTACACAAAAAATTATGTCATTCTTATTTCGAAACATCATCAACTTCATATCCAATGGATTTATAACTTTGGTCTCATCCCACAAGTATATTGTATTTATGTTCTAGCTTTTCTTCCTGTCTCGTAATCAATTAAATAATTTTTATAATAAAAATAACAGCAAAGAAGTGATGATATTATCAAATATATAAAAAGGATATCTTTTCTTTTCTTTAACATCAAATATTAAAGAAAATTATATAAATATCAAATTACACTACTACAAATAATTGAATAAAAGTTAATTATAATTTAAAATATTAAATAATTACACATAACTACAATCCAATAACAACAAAAATATATATTGAATTTTTAAGTAAGGACGGGAGGGTCGCCTCACTCATTTTAAATCGATCCAAGTTTTGTCTAAAAAAAGAATTGAATCACGTCCTACATAAAAAATATAAAGCTGATAAATAAAGTTAAAAAAAAATTAAAAAAAATCACACAACCAAGTTTAGAATTATTTCAAATATTACTTTATTTACTTTCCCTAAATTTTAATGATATATCATTTGTTTTTACTAATAGAGATAGTAATATATCACTTAAACAAAATTTATTAAAAAGTTAAACTAATAATAGTTTGATCTTAATCGAAGATTTTTTTTACTTTTTAACTCTAAATTTGATAAACAAAGTTCGTGACGTTACATTATTATATTATAGTAAATAAAATATTTTTATATAATTACGATAGTAAAATTACACTTACGATGTATTAAAAAATAAAAGTAATTATGTCAAAATCTTTGAAATAATATTTTACATAAAAGCAAACAAATAAAAATGTTAAAATGAAAGAAAAGTGATCAAATATTTGTCCTAAAAATAATTTGATAAAAATTTAACAAATGAAATAATTTATAATTAAGGATATGATAAGAGGTAAAATACTTTGAAAATCTAAGAAAACTTGTCATATATCAAACCACTTGAACTAATGAGAGATAGTAAATATTATTTTAGCAAAACAAATGTTCTTCAAATGAAACAAAAAACTAAGGATCAAAGAGAATAAAAAAGATAATTCTTTTTAGGTTTAAATACTACTTTGATCCCTACTTTAGTCGTGTATGTTCGATGTGGCTCTCTTTTTTTTTTTTTTTTTAGTTCAATAAAGTTCCAATTTTTGTTAATTTTGGTTAATTTGGTCTTTTTTTGTAAAAACATTTAAATATT
>Ga0099822_1008653_pt1 | contig 12988 bp, 4 predicted proteins | sample CowpeawhiteBW_FD_76839 | JGI IMG/M metagenome (GOLD analysis project Ga0099822, IMG submission 76839) | Root nodule microbial communities of legume samples collected from California USA - Cow pea white BW | ecosystem: Host-associated > Plants > Roots > Nodule | place: USA: California | collected... | reverse complement strand
AGCATTTATAATGATTTCATTTCAAATAACTTTTACTACTAGAAGTTACGTGCCTATTGGCTGTTTGTAATTTGCAGAAATTTTAACTGTACGATTTTTCCATGAAACAAGGGTTAAAAACAAAAAAAAATATAAAAAAAAAAAAAAATTTTTTAAATAAAAAAAAAAAAAAAAAAAAAAAAAAAAAAAGATATTTTTAGATAACAAAAATGTACGTATATTTTTTATTCATATTTCGTTAATCTTTAAACTTGAGTTTCTTTTTAGCTGTCGAATTTGTCTTCATTCAATGCCATGTTTGGTTGTTATTTAATAACAACAATGGAAATGAGGAAATCACGAAGAAGTAAGGAGACAAAAACGAAGGAGTCGAACAAATTCTTTGATCATAGCTTATACCGTCAATGTCATGCATAAGATATAGACTGCTTTTTAAATTGGGTTAAATGTTTTAGGTATCTCAACTATATCATAAAATTGGAATCGGTCTCTATTTAAAATATAATTCTATATGGTTTTCTAAATTTAGAAAATAACGTATATAGTAAGTTTCATTCAATGATGTTAAATTTTATGTGACATAATAAACGATGTCTACATGTACATCTACATTAGTGACATGTGTTTCCACCATCAAATGCCTCGCCAATATCAGTGCATTTTATATTTTCAATTATCGCCTTGTTCTTTCTAAAACAAGTTTCAATGTAGAAACCATCGCACCTCACAACTAATGGCAAGGTCGTCACTAGTCCTAGTCGTGGTGCTACCATTCGAAAACACCCTTAGTTCTATCGCAACTACCGTCCTCAAGAGAAATTGAAGAGGAAAAATTAGAGGAAAATTCACCACTGCATATTTTAGAGAAAAAATTATTTTATTTCCAAAAATTAATCATTGACATGTGAATAACACATGTGAAGGTACATGTAAATGTCTTTTGCCATGTCAAACAAAATTGAACGTCGTTGAGTCAGAAAAATTATATCTATTATTTTTTAAAGTTAGGAGAATCAAAATTTTGAGTAGAACCAATTTCAATTTTATAGTTAAACGACCACCAATATATTTAATTATTTTTAATTAACGGTTATTTCCTCTCTTTCATATATCACAACTTAATCACAAAAAACCAATTTATAAATATAGGCAACGATACGTAATCATCCCACTCAAAATAAGACAAACTATGTTGACATTTTTATCTCTCAACTAATCTTGGACTATGTGGTCTAATCCACTAAATTGTTGGACTATGTGGTCTAATCTACTAAATCGACCGGTTAGAGATCAGACACGATGGACTATCTTGCTAACCTATTCTTCTAATTAAAAAATAAATAAAAATCTGGATTTTGTCATTCCAAAACTTATGAAACCTTTTATTCTTATTTTATCAAAAATAATTTTCTTTTGTTTACAATTTTAAGTAAGAAATATATCTACTGTAAAGTACAATTTCAGTCACCTTTCATATTTTAATAAATAATTTGGTCCTGGTATTTTATGTTTTGGCTGTTTTAGTGTAAAAAAGCTCACAATTTTACCCAAAGCTTAAGTTCATATGTTTTATATTTTATTTAACTGAACTATTTCTTGACAATACAAACAATTAGTTATAGAGTTTAATTTGACCAAAATAAAAGAAGTATACACACAAAATTAAAAAGTAAATTAAAAATTACAAGTTTTTTTTTTTTTTTTTTGTTTTAAATGTAAAGACTAACATAATAAGGAAATAAAAAGATCAGGGTGGCATATCAGGAATTAAAGGTAGAGCAAAATTGTAATTTTTATTTTGCACACATTTAAAAAAAACAAAAATTGTTTTGTAATTATAAAAAAACAGTTTTTTATCTAGATAGCCCCTACTTTTGCACTCAGAATTTCCTGGGCATCAATGATGCAACAGCCACACATTAAAGGCAATCCACAAAGTTAAGGAGGAATGGGCCATTTATCATTGAATCGAGGAACAAAAACTATGTGGTTCTTCTTTGAATCGTACATTCATGTGGTCCAACACTTGATATGCCAATTTGGATTAATATGGACTATGCAGATTTACAACCAACAGCAAAGGGAAGGAAAACTGCAGAATGAATTTACGAAGAACCAATCAAAAATGAAAAGGAAAAAAGAAAGAAGGAAAGAAGAAAAGAATCTAATTTACCTGCTTGAGTTGCAAAAGTAAAAGCTACAGAGAGAAGTTTTTCTTTTAGTTCTTGTTTCCATAAAGAACTTTATGTTTACCAACCAATCTCAAAATTAACCATACTTTTCATAATTATTTATTTATTTAACACATTATAATTAAAAATATTGTTAAAAGTATGAATGACCAATTGCATTACCCCTTTTTTTCAAATATTTTATCTTGTAATCTTGTATAGTACCACAAGTAAAAAATAAAAACATATCAGTTTATCCAAAGCATAATTCTTGCAATTCTCCCCACTATAACTTCATATCAACATGAAAATCTCCTTTTTTTCTTTATATTATAATAGTGATTGATTGGCCCATATGGAATTTTCTAGATTGAAATTTTCCATTTCAATTTAAGCTTTTACAATAAGAGGAGAGAGAAGATGATTTCTTTGTACAAAAAATACATGGGATGGATGGATTATTTAGCCTCCTCTACTTCTAGAACGTTGTCAGAAGATGCAGTTTTCTAAGCTTTAAAATTCTGAAGAGAAGCTAGCCAGTGTTCCACGTAGTTTTGGCCTGCTGCAAATTCAAACAGTGTTCCAAACACCAATTTAGAATGGTTCCATAATCTCTTCAAAAGGCAGATACACAAATATTATAATACACATGAATATATCAAGTGATACTGTATTATTAATCAGTAATGGAAATGAATGTTTTCACTCCATTGAAAGCACTTCTATATTAATTCCAAGACAACTTTCCTTAGTTTTCATATGTACAAAGAGCTCAATTGAAAGTGGTGAATAGTTATTTTAACACAATAGTATGCAACTCTTACAAATTCAATCAATTTCATCCGTGAGTCCTATAGATACTACAAGATGATATAGGTATAAATGTACATTCAACCATAAAGATCTAAAAGCCAGGACCACTTTCCATGGACAAAAAAGGAACAATTCTGAGATAAAAAGGAAAGTAGCTGTTCTGTTAACATATCTTATTAGCATATCATATATTATACTATACGCTATCTTTTTAATTCTACATATTATCGAAGAAAAAATGCAGGGTAGAACATGAGAGAAAAATGTCAAGTCATTTGGCTGTGGTAAAAAGGCAGTGATCAATTTGACTGTCCCTTGTACAGTGTGAAGTTTATGACCTTAAATCAGATTGTGATGGTGAAGCTACTTCATCAGTTTCATGAACGAGACTTTTTATCTCTCATGAACACAACCAAGTAAAAGTGATTTACCACCGGAACAAAAATTTCAAGCTAACACTTTACATTCAAAATAAGAATTTGATAAAAGAGAAAAAAGCACATGACAGAAGCATAAGGAAACCTCCTGGAATAGGTAAGATACAAACAAAGAAAATTACCTCATAAATCTAGGCTACTTTGCAGATCAGACATTAAACCGTTAGAATATAAAAGAGGAACAAAAACTCGCATAGGATAGAACAAGAAACCCCAACAATATACACACACCAAGAAAAATGCAAAAATATAATAAATAAATAAAAACAAAGGCCGCGCAGATCAATGCATTTGAAGATAATTCTAAGGAAAAGGCAAAACTACCTGGTCTATATCATGTAGTATGTATTAGCCTATTTGGATTTAGCGAGTTTGAAGCCCCAATTACCATTGCACTCATAATTACTAAACAGTGCATAGTATTTGATAATGACTGACACATTTCTTCATTAGCATCAGAATCCTCAACAAGGCCAAACCATATAGAAAACTGTTGATTACAAAATAATATAAAAGCTTAAAAATACATAAACAAGAACAAGGATCGTTTGACTTTAAAGAACCAGCACAAAAAAAGGTTAATCAAGTAAGTAAAAGTTAAACAGTGCTAGGAGTTGAGAAAGAACAAAATAACTCAAATGAAAACAAAATCAAACATTTCAAAAAAGTCCTGAATCTCACCAGGAGAAAATTCATTTGGAAGGTTCTTGATGGCACTCAAAAGCTCCTTGCTTGAACTCTCCACCTCTTTGCTATAGCAAGGAACCAGCACAGCAAAACTATTATCCATATCGTCATCACTCTGAAGAAATTCAGAACCATGTGGCTCCAACCACCCAATGGACCAATCTGAGTCATCAGATTCAGAGTCTGACCAACAACCATCACCATCAGATGACACCAGCACAACATCGTACTCTCTATCAAGTCTCCTCTCTTCCCTGCTCTGCCATTTCTTTTTACCCTTCCTGTGAGAAGGAGCTATTTTTGTTCCCTTAACAGAAGGAAACTTCAGAGTCTCTCTCTCCTTAAAACCCCATTCAGAAGATGACTTCAGCTGAGAGCCGCTGGAAACTGGCTCTTTCTCTTTGCCACCCCACAACCACCACGACAAACGAGTTAAAGAGACAGCCATACTTCCAATTCCAGTGGTAAGTCAAACCTAAAGGGTCACAATGAGTGAAGCTCTTTTGGTGACCAAAGATTTGTGAAAGAATGAGACCAAAAAATTTGAGAAACCGAAGGGCCAGTGGTTCCTGCCTGTTGCAGTGACCACACTATATTAGGATATGATCCATTCATCAACAAAAGAAAATCAATTGGAAAATGGGGAAGGCCACAAGAATAAATTCAACCCAACAAACCTATTAATATCAATAACAATCAATTAAAAACCAAAACTTTGTTATTAAAAAAAAAAAAAAAAAAAAAAAAACCAAAAATTTTTTATTAAAAAAAAAAAAAAAAACACAAGCACGGATGAAACATAAGTTATAAATTCACCAAGGTTTTCTTAAATATCAAACCCAGTTTAGAAAGTTGAAGAACTTGACCTAGAATTACTGACCCATTTCCAATAATGAACTGTTAGCAAAACTTATTTCAGACGTTTTACACTCCCATAAAAGCATAAAATAATATCTAAAATAACTATCCAAATATCAAAGGAATAATTTTTCTTGTTTCTTATTTATCCAAAAATACCAACACAAATCAAGCACAATGACAGTCATGTTCGGTCTATCCACTGCAAAAATGGAAAAAGAACACGAAACCCAGAGAATATTTTGAGTAAAGACCTTTGCTCTAGGTCAAAATCGAGAATTCCCCTAAACTCAATTCTCCAAAGAATCACCGGAAAATCCCATACTCCTCGCCGGAAAAACAGAACCTTTCAAACTGCTATGCTACTGGAAAGAAAAACAGGGGAGATCGGACCAAGAGTTTCCTCCGGCGAGAGAAAAAACCGATGACACAATGCATAGGCTCAGTGAGACAACTCGAAACCCTAACTCGCAAATTAACCCTCTCTCTCTTTTATCTTACTAACTGTCTTCCCCCTTCTGCTTCTGTTTCTGGGTACGCTGGGAAGCAAACCCAATCGCTCGCTCAAAGCGTCGTCTTCATCTGAATTTATAGAGCTATTTTTTCACCTTTTCTTTTCTCATCAACGGTCAAGATTGCACCAGTTACTCTGATTTACGGCCAGATAGAGGATCTTTCTTCTCTTACTCTGATTCTCACTCATCTTATAATAATTCATTCCTAGCCTATAGAGTAAGGTAGTTAACAATATAGCATGAATATATGTTTTTTAATCAGAAAATATTTGACGTTGATTCAGCGATAGAAGAGATAATAACCGTCCAAACTAGCTGACGTGGATGACCATTACCCAATCATGGTATGCATGTGCAGTCCAACTTGTGGACATGTGTCAATAATGTCAACCAAAATAAGTAATATAAGATTATAATTTATAAGGAATAACTTATGATAAAGTTAAATTTATAAAAAAAAAATATTTTAACATTATTTTAATGCCGATATCTTTTTCGTTTTGTTATACATATATATTTTTCTAAAAGTATGCTTGTATAGTACTAACATACTTTTAGAAATAAATTTTCTGTGGGATATATAGTTGCCTACAAACAAAATCTTATTTCGTTGTTTATATTCTGAAAAATACTTATAGTTTTAATTTTAAAAATCAAATATAAATAAATATATGAAAGGTATACTTTTTTTATTTGAACAAATTTAAGGGTGAATTATTTAAATATAATGTTTCGACTTGATTGGGATGTAGGTGATGAAAGATAAATTTCTAATTCAGTTGAATAAATTCGAGTTGAAATTATTTTTTTTCTAATAAGTTAATCCAATATAATATTTTCTTAATGAAAGATGGAATATAAACAAGACAAATAAAATATAATGAAAAAAGAATACAAAAATTTCATCTAATCGATTTAAGTATAAACATACTTAATTAATATAGTAGATGGTTGATTGGCTCCTGCCAAACTTGGAATTTTGTTTTTTTTTTTTTTAAATATCAATATAAGTTTGATTGGTTTTTTTTCTTTTGTTGTAAAAGAAAAATCATTAGGACTTATAGTGGTTTCTATATTTAAAAAACAAAATAAATAATTAAAGTTGTCATGAATCAACGATTTCAATTTTTTGATATACAAAAATTGATAAAAGTCCTGACGATTTTACTTTTACTAAAAAATAAAAGAAATTGATTACAAACATGACAACTTCAGACTAGATGTCATCATGAGTCCTAACAACTTCATCTTATTTTAAAACAAAAATTCAAATGACTCTATTTTACAATTACAAGTTAAAAAGAACCATGTTTTACAAAAAAACCTCAAATTTGCTTCTATTAAATCAAACATGATGGCAAATAATTAATTTTGGTGTATACAAACAAAAGTATTAATTTAAATATACATATGATTTGGTTTTCTCTACAAACGAAATTATGTCTATAACACAATCATCTAAAAGTTTCATACGAAAGTCTTTACATATTGTATGTAATACTATGTGGGATGAGTAAAGTTATTCTTCATTTAAATAGTTTTAAAAGTTACTTAGGATTTGCACAAAGAAAGAAAGATAAAGTCTAGTGTTGCATCTTACTTCAATCATACACCTTTCTACCAACTTTAAATAAATTGATTTATCTTACGAGAGATCAAGTTGTGTCAAATACATCAAAAGATATTTATTACATTTAATGATGCTCTCTTTCTAAATAAGGTTCTACATGAAAATGTGGATGTAAACTTAAGAAATATTTGTGTTAATTATCTTTTTCTGCAATTACTTATGTTAAGTTTGAACAGATGTTAAGCTAGTTTATCTATTTTGTTTCTTTGGATAACTAATCTATGGGAAATTTATAATTTATTAGAAATAATGATGAATTTAGGAAGCTAATTATAGTATAATCAATTTCTTTATGTTAGGTTGCACTAGAACAGATTACATAAGATTTCCACCTAAAAACTCATACTATTTTTGTGTAAGTTTTGATTTATGTTTTCGTGCTTCCAATTACTTATCCACTTTTATTCTTTTAAAAGAAATCAAGAAAAAAAATTAAAATTATACTATTTTAGACTATAAGTGGAGATAAGAGAGTCTAGTCAAGTTGAAAAGAAGAGCAAATGAAGGCTTAGTCTGAATAGACAAATACACATCTCAAAACAAAACATTCTAAACAATATTCACAATATAAAAAATTCAAATGTCTTTTAATTAGGAAATTAATATTTTTACTATATAACAATAAAATTGGATTGAATTCGCAAATTTAAAGCTCATAAATTCATTACTTGTTCTAGTTTTAATTGAGTGGGCTATATAATATACTTTGAAAAAATAATTGAGTTGAATTAAATTATACATTTACAAATTGAATGAAATAGTATTTGAAATTGATAACATTAACAACTGCTTTGTTTATTTTTTGCAGTTATATGTCAATATTTATGGTTAAAGTGATCAATATTTTATAAAAATTGTAAAATATCTCAGATAGTAAAACAATATATTGTAACAAATCAAGTTTTTGTAACAAGTCGTGAAGGTAAATAAGAAACCAAATCAAGTTTATCTTCTCCAAACTAACTTCTATATCAAGTATGAAAATAGGAATCTCCTTCACCATTTAACTTCTATTACAAAATATTGACACTAATTAACTTATAAACAAGTTTAACTATTTTTACACTGATTGAAAACAATAATTTATTTATTTAATATTTTATTTTCATAATATAAAAAAATTAAAATAAACAGTATTGAACAAAATTTAGAAAATTAAATTTATTTATATTTAAGTTCACTAAATATGATTCATTATATATATACAAATTGAGTATCAGGGGAACAACCATAGATCAAACTTAGTAATCTTAATAAAATAGCTGTAACCACTATTTGAATGTGATTAACCTCTTAGTGATTGAACTAATTATGAAAAGTTCATAAGTTTAATTAACACGACATGTAGTTATCCAAGTAAATGTTCCATTAAATGAAAAACGAGATTAATTAGTAATCAATATAAACTCTAATAGTGATTTAAGAAGTTGCATTAAAGAACTTGTTTAAGGTGAAAGAGGGCACGTAACAGCTTAGTAATTGATCTACACAAGTTTCTACGAAATTGATTGAAAGTGAGTCATCATTTTTTCCACGAACAAACTGAAAGGTGGGTGCCCATGGAGTAATCAATACTCAAAGAATATAGAATATTGAATATGGGAATTAAGTAATCGGAAAAAGTTTGCATAGAAAAAAGAATGACAAGTATTGACGTAGCAAGAAAGAAAGAAAGAAAAAAGTGTGTATTTTCTCATTGGATTTTCTTAGAAGGAGCTCCTTCAATTGACTTTTGTTCCATGTTCTCTTCTTTTAAAAGATTTTAAATTGTTACCGTTTGTCCAACGTTAAAATAATTGAGTTGCAAGAATTGATGTTTACACTAATTAGGGTAGTTTTATATATGAAGCAAAGTTTATACAATATAAAAGTATATCGTAATATCGCTTTTGTTCACGTATTTATATATTATGGGTTAAATATGTTTTTGTCTCTCAAATTTTAGTGAATTTCAGAATTAGTTCATCTTTGAAACTTTATACCAATTTAGTCATTCATCTTTAGAAATGCATAGATTTAGTCATTTTTATTAATTTTTATTAAGTTTATTTGTCATTTTAAACGCATTTTATGATAATATTTGAGTTAACATTAAAGCGAAAATGTGTCAAACGGTATAAATAATTCAAATACTATTATGAAATGCACTTGAAACATCAAATAAATTTAATAAAATTTGGTTAAAATGACTAAATTCACGCATTTTTAAAGATAAAAGACTAAATTGACAAAATTTTAAAAAGATATTAATTCTAAATTTCATTGAAATTTGAGGGACAAAAAATCTGTATATTATTACACAATATCCCATATAGTTTAACATCGTGATACTTTCATTGTTCTAATGATATTTCTTTGATTCAATTTAGCCATTAATTTTCATTGTTTGTGTCATCGATGGCTAACAATCCAATCTTGTAGGTTAAATATGCTATACACATGCACCCTTCTTACTTATGTATAATCTTATTTTATGTAATTTCTATAATCTAATTATAACTTCTACCAATATTTTATTTTTTACACTGTTTTTATGACTTTATTTAGTGGAAAGTGGTGTGTTTCAAAGTATTGTCACCGAACATATTATAAAATATGTCGACATAAACTTTTAATGATGCTTCTTTAAGGCGTTGTCGAGATAAATTTTGGCCAGACCCGTTGTGCTGTACATCTTGGAAAAAACGATATCATGACTTTTGGAAGGGAGAATAAATTTTGAACTGACAGAACTTTATTTCCTTCTGTGAACTTTTTCCATTCTTTAATGAAATTAATTCTATTATAAATATTTGTATATTATTTACTCATTATAAATGTAAACTCAATACAATTATTATAACAAATAATTAATAATTAGAAAATAATATAAAAATGGTTTGTATTGTCAATTATTTATAATTATGTCCTTGTTTATGTTTTGTTAATGTAGCTGCTTTTTTTCTTTATCTACAATTTTGAGTAGTGAAAATGTAGTGATTAGGAAATGGATGACCTTAACATAATGTTCTATTGATACTTACTTAACAAAGATTTGAGATAAAACAATGAGTTTTTGTTGAAAAAATTACCAAGAACTTATGGGACTGTGTAAGATTTGGACTAAAGAAAGTAAAAGAGATACAATGAGTCAAAAAGTTATTAAATGAATCCCATAGTAGCAATGGCGGAGCTTCATAGTAGCGGGGAGGGGCCATGGCCCCCCGAATGATTTTTGATTTTTTAAAAATTATATATATTCTTAAAAATTTTTAAAATTTTGAAAATTTTAAAATTATAGATAGTATATTTAAAATTTATAAAAATTAAATTGTCTTTTTATTTCTTTTATAAAATATAACGTGTAATGTTAATAAATAATAAAACATAAAATCAAATATAATAAAAAATAAAAATATTTAGATTTAATTACTCTTTTGGTATCTGTTTTGGTCTAAAAATTTTAAATTACGACTAAAAAATTGGAACTAAATTGAGACTAAAAAACTGGGGGCCAACTTGACATTTTTCGTAAGAGTAAACAAAAGACTAATTAAATCAAACATTTATTAAGATTTTTTTTTTCTTTTGTCATTGCCTTTTTAATTTTTCACAAAATTGTACTAATGTCTTACTCTCATTTTTTTTTGGAAGAAGAAATTAAGTTAAACACGTACTAATTATTTTTTATCTCATTTCTCATTTGTTTCCTTTATTTCTCAAAAAAAAAATAATGTAACTCTCTCTTGTTTCACTTGATGAAATATTAATTTAATAGTTATAAAAAAACATTTATCTCACAAGCCTTTTGAATACTCATTTTTTATGATTATAGAAGCAAAACAATAATGTATTATATGTTTTTTATAACTGATTTTTAATTGTGACTTGATTATAATATATTTTTCTTTGAATAATTATATCCCTCAATCTTTTATTAGATTATGATAAATTATTGTAATATATTAAAAAAAAGTATATCGATGAACAATATTCATTTGGTAAAAGTTATAACTATACGTGAAGATGAAAACAAGATAAATTATACTTCTTCTTATCCTTCTTCACATCATTAAAGCATTTAAAACATTATACTAATGATCCAATATGACATCTAACATCCAATTGTTTGATGGAAGAGTCATTTTCTTAAAGCGTTACACTAATGATCCAATCAGATGATCAAAAAATTATATTATTTTGGCCCTTCCAAATCTCTTGGTCAAGATCCGCCACTGCATAGTAGATTGTTTAAAATCTCACCCAACCTAATATACTCAAAGATGGATATCTAGACATTTGAAAATTGACTTATATGTTTTGGACCCTGAAACTAGGCTTAAATCCATCCTATAAGTTGAAGTTTTATATCTTATATTTGGTTATTATCATTGAATTTTTTTGTGTAATCTTTTGTTATTATCTTTGTAATCTTTGTTTTTATTCTTGTAACTGAAATATTCCCAAGATTTTAGGAATAAGAATGATTTGTAACTATTTTCACCTATAAATAAAGGGTTAACTCAAATGGTCAAGAAATGAAACTATTTTAGCCTAAACTATTTTGACCTGAGTGTTCTCTATTTCACTTTAAGTCAAGAGTATTCTTCATATTTGTTTTTGGTAAAAGACACTTAGTTTTTGCAAGAACAAAAGGTAATTATTAATTAAGTTACTTCAACTACAAGAAAATATTTATCATTGACAGATGTTTCTTTTGGTAAATTATATCGATGAAATTATTGTTTAGACTTTGACTATGTTGTGGTAATAATCGTCAGTAAATATGTCAATAACGAGTATTTTTTAAAATTCATCGGTAAATTAGTTGAGGATGGATTTTTTTTTAAATAAATTGTTGAGTCAGTAATTGAATCTTTTGAATATCTATTAGTAAATTTGTCGGTAATTCAGCTTTTTAAAAATTAACCAGTAAATTTGTCAATAAATGCATTTCATTAAAATTTGTCAATGATTTTGTTGGTAAATTTGGCGCCAATTTTCTCATTATATTTGACATAATATTTGCTATAAATTAATTAGATATGGTGAGAAAAAGAAGAAGAGAAGAAAGGGGAGGAGGAGGAGGCGACGACGACGACAACGATGGATGAGGGGAAGGAGTAGGAAAAGGAGGAGAAGAGAAATAAGAAGACAATATTGCTCCATTTTTACAAAAGTTTAGACTAAATTGAATCCAAAGAACAAATTTAGGGACCAAATTGAGATTATGCTCACGTGGCACTCCATATCACATTGTTATTGTCACATCACACTAACCTTGGCATATGACACAAATGTGAAGTGACACGTGAAAAAAAATTCAAAAAAATAAAAGAAAAAGTAAAAGAAAAAAATTAAAAAAGATTAAAGAAACATTAAAAAAAAGATAAAAATAACCACAATTGACATGTGATAATGACTTCAACACTATATGTGCAATAGTAGCAAAAATGACTAAATTGAATCACTTTTAAAAAAGTCATAACCAAATTGAAAAGAAAAAAAACTAGAAGACACACTTGACACTTTAAAAAAAAAACAATGATCAAAAGAATAATTTGACCTATTTACTTTTTCCTTTTACCTTTAATATTTTTTAATGTTAAAAATATAATGTAACTTTTCAAATATTTATCGTTTAAAAAAATGCAAGTGTAGTATTTGTTGGGTATTGGGCTCCCTTCCTCTGTGGAGAAAAGGTCCAAAATTTGAGAAGCCCATGTCTCACTTAAACCTAGTGGAGAGGAGGCTATAAAATAAAGAGAGAGACAAAACAATAGAGTCAGAATACACTGAAAGCCCTAACACATAGAGGGAGAGGTAGAGGGAAAATTCTGTTCACGTTTTTCATAGAGCTGTCGCAGTAAATTCGGCGCTGCGGATTCGTTCACCGTT
>Ga0099822_1008651_pt1 | contig 12989 bp, 6 predicted proteins | sample CowpeawhiteBW_FD_76839 | JGI IMG/M metagenome (GOLD analysis project Ga0099822, IMG submission 76839) | Root nodule microbial communities of legume samples collected from California USA - Cow pea white BW | ecosystem: Host-associated > Plants > Roots > Nodule | place: USA: California | collected... | reverse complement strand
TGAATAGTGAGAGAGCCTTACTGGGTAAGAACGCCATGGAGATTGGTATGGTTATGTTGTGTTCCTCACTTCAATCTCAAGCCCAACAAGGTTTCAAGTGTTATATAACAGTATTGGTGAGAACGATTTTATCTTCCGAACGAATGAATGATTAACGATGAATGATTGGTCAGTGGCGTTTGATTAGCGCCGAAATACTGGACTCCACGAATATTCTCCGCATTTTTCACAAACGGAATTTGCCTATAATTTCCCCTCTTTTTATATTTTTTTTTTTAATTTTGTTATAGAATGATATTGGTATTATTAAAGTGAGAAATTCAAGTATCAACTCCTACACAAGAAAAATAAAATCTATATATGTAATTTTTTTTTAAATTTTCATTAAAAGTGATGTCAAATCTTTTATAACAATTATTACCGGCACCTTGAGCTGATATAAACTCTCAATATTTCTATTTTAGCATGATTTATTGACTCAAAAGTATCTTAACTTTTTTTTTTTTTTTTATTTTAGTTTGATGCTTCTTTTTTTATTTTTTTTTTTTTTTTTTTTTTTTATTTTTTTTTTTTTTTTTTTTTTTTTTATTATGATTTATTTAATTAAAATTTTTTTTTTTTTTTTTTTTTTTTTCATTTTAGTTTGATGCTGCTATGTTTAACATTTTATTATTTCTATCTCTTAATGTTTTTCTCCATTTCGTGAGATTCAACTATTCATCATCATGTGAATCAAAATTAGTATTGTTAGTATAAAAATATGATAAAAGGATAATTTATCATATAATTATTTTTATAATCTTCTCTTTAATTTGAACAAGTTATTATTGATATAAGTTTGGGTTTATATTATTTTAATGCTTGTGAAGTGGATATTTTAAGAGTTCAAAAATTCATATATGTTTATTTTCATTCACACGAATCATTTATTTAATATATATATATATATATATATATATATATATATATAATATATAAGGGGTTAAATATGTTTTTATCCCTCAACTTTCAGTGAAAATTAGAATTAATTCATCTTTGAAATTTTGACCTAATTTAGTCTCCTAATTTTATAACTGTGTGGATTTAGTCTTTTCAACCAAATTTTGTAAGTTTATTTAACGTTTCAAACACATTTTATGATAGCATTTGAGTTTTTGACACATTTTTGCTTTAATGTTAGCTAAGAAACTATCATGAAACGCATTTGAAATATTAAATAAACTTAACAAAATTTGATTAGAATAACTAAATCCACGTAATTATAAAGTTTGGGAACTAAATTTGGCTAAATTTTCAAAAAAGGACTAGTTTCACTTTTTACTTAAAGTTGATAGACAAAAATATATTTAACCCTATATACAATTATATAATATGAATGTTTTAAATAACTTAACATTAAATACAATAAATGGGAGTCTAGGATTTGACTTATAACATGTGGTTCTTCTTCAAAATTCACAAAAATTAATTCCTCTTAACATACTTATAACTAAATGATAATTTCACTAATCAAGTAAGTTCAACTATTAAGTATCATATTCAAAATTATTTGTCACCTACTAATGTTTTTTAGTCAAACATTGGTTTTTGTTCTAACACTTTCTCTTAAGATGAACCCAACTTTTTTATTGAAGCATTTAAATATGATTTTCTTAAAAAGTCATTTGCATCTTTCAAAACATAAGTGTGATCAATAGCTGCATATCTCTTTATGCACACCTTTTGGCCGAAAGAGGTAATCATTTCTAATTGATTCAATGCTCTCTCAAAATCTTCTCATACTAACTTCTTATTATTCAGGATTATTATTTTATTATTTTATGAATAAAATTTTACTACTTTAATTTTAATATAAGACATAATTATTAATATTTTGTAATCTCCATTTTTATTATTATTTTACTTCATTATATGATTATTTAATATTTGATATTTGTTATTTATTATTTAATAATATATTACAAGATTCAATTTAATTTAATTTAATTCAATTATATGTAAACACTTTTTTTATTGCAAAGTAATTATGTATGCAATAAAGACATATATTCGAAAGTGTGTTAAGTCTTTTGATAATATTGTGATAAAAATAAGTATAGAACATTTGAGATTATAAGTTATCACTAAAAAGAACGAGACATAAATATTTTTTTAATATCGACAGACTTATTTTTTTCAATACTATTTTTCAGCTTTCAAGATACATGTTTTTCCATGTTCTTATAAACTCATAATTTTAATTTAATGATAATATTATTATTAACCATAATAGTCATTATAATAATAACCATAATAATAATAGTACCAGATATTTTTAATGTTTACAAGTAAAACATATACTTATACTTATCAATGTCATGGGTGATTGAATATTTACTTTTATTATATAATCACCTAAACATAAATATTGAACTTCAAATTTCTTTAATTTAACTTATATATTAATGTGCATTTTTGGTAAAGTGTAAAGTGATTAGGTCAAATTTAAATAAATATAACACTTAAAAAACATAATTGATGTTCACAAAATAAAAAATACTTTTGACCTTTTTCATATATACTTATATATCTATCAACTTAAGAAAACTTTAATTGATTTTGGAAAAATTCAAAATTTAGTTTTTGATAGTTTGATAAACTAAAAAGTTTGTTTCTTGTTTTAATTTAACTTAGTTTCTTAAAGAAGCTTTGTACAACTTCCTACACTGCTACATTACAGTTTTCATCATTAGTTATCAAAGCAAAGTGTACATGTTCTTGAAATGATTACCAAGTTTCTCCTTTTTTGTCTTTAGGATTTGAAATGAACATTTTGTATTATTTGCTTACTATACATTTTAATTTTTTATTTATTTTTATATTAATAGTTTTATTAAAATTATTAATTAAATTTGTATTTCAGTAATTTAAAAATTCAACTTCAATTTTGTATTGGCAACTTAAAAGTTCAATCACATGTCAAACCGTCGTATATTGGTAAGTGTAGTCTACATTTAATTGTTATGTTGACTCATTAGTTCTTCATGTTTTGGAGGAAGGCATATATTTTTTAGATAATGATATTTTGACCCCTTTTTTTTGACTCACTTCTTTTAACCCATCATTATCACCCTTAGATCATCACATCATATAGAAAAGAAAAATAGATAGGTAAAGAGTGATTTGATTGAAGTGGTGGATTAAAAGTGCGTACAAATATCATTATCCATATTTTTTTTTCACGTTAAGAGTCACAAAATTAACATCAATGACAAAATTCTTTACAATATATTATAATTGGAAAATATGATTTTTTTTTTTATTTTCCAGATTATATATTACGAAAATATGTGTTTGAAATACATTGCTTAATGATTAATGCTCAAATGTTGGTTACGTTTTAATATTTGATTTTATTTTTAGTTAATGAGAAAATTATGAAAATATTACTTTCAAATACATTGCTAAATAATTTTCGGTTGCTTAATGGTTACGTCCATCTAATAAACAATTTGTGATTTATTATATAACCTTTAGGTGAATTTTAAATACAAAAGATAGTTCAATGCAAATAGTATTATTAAATTTTATAACCAAAAGAATAAATATACAATTTTCCTTCTACAATATGCATTGGCTGAACATCACACAACATACCAACCATTATGATTTTGTTGGACTCGATGAACATCGAGAAAAATCAATAAATTTTTAACATTTGACTTACCTTATCTAGATTAAGTAAAGAAATAGAATTTTGGAAAGAAAAATTGAAACTATGATGCCTGGACGACATCTTCCTCAGAAAAACCAAAGCATCAAAGCACAAAAGCCAATCAACTCTATGAAAGAAACCATAAATTAAAGCGTAAAGATTTTAAAAAAAATCAAACTAGATACTTTTATTCAATTTTTTAATATACATAATGATTATGCATGTAATCATAATACTAAGTGTAAAATTTTAATTAAAAAACACTAAAGTATTATATAGTAAGAAAAATAATTCTTAATACATATTTTAATTTAAAAATAATAAATAGTAAATATATGTTATAATACATAATAATAAAAATAAGAATAATAATATTTAACAATAACATAATAATATAATAGCACTAATATAATAATAATAAGAATAATTAAAATATGGTGTAAAACAAAAAATAAATAACTGAATAATAATTACATTGTAAATAAATTAAATATTAAAAAAAACATATCCTTTTCTATTTATTTTATGCAGTTATATTTTAAAACAAAATCAATATTAAGCTAATTATACTATTTAAAAATTCTTATTTTAAAGCAAAATTTATAATTAAGAGTTTGAAATATAAATTTGTGCTAAAACATAACTATTTGTGCTAAACCATGACAGTTTCAAATAACAATTTGTGCTAATATATATATATATATATATATATATATATATATATATATATATATATATAATTTTTATATTTCTTTTGTTTGAAAATTAATTTTTAATTTAATTTATTTCAAAAGTATTATTTATGTCGTGTATATCATATAAAAATAAATTAAATATATGTATATATATATATATATATATATTTATTATATTCTTAAAATATATATTAAATAAATTAAAAAATTTAAACAAATTAAACAATTAAAATAAAAGCCAATTTTAAAAAGGTTAACCGTAAAAATAAAAGTAAATAAAAAATTATTAGAAAATTAAATATTAAAATTGGAAAAGAAAGATGTTGACATTCTGTATATATATAAAAATTGATTTTGAAATTCGTTTTTATTATATATATACTGTGTGTCGACGTCCGATAAAGAAAAAAGAAATAAAGTTACATATGTTGATATTTGTAAAATAAAATTAAATACCAGATCTTAATATTTATAGATAAAAAAAATTATAACTGGGATATGATGGCTGTAATGGACAAAAATTAAAAATAAAATAATAAAGTATTGAATATCAATAATATGTGAAACAAAGTAATATACCGGATTAAAAAAAAATCTAAAGTAAATCAGTGAGGAGAAAAAAAAAATTATTTTACCGAGGGTCAAAATGAGAATTTAAAAAATTTTAGAGGTAGAGAATGGGTGTTTAGAGGTGCATGGAGAAGTCGCCAGACAATCACGAGATATTGCATTTCCTTTCTGGACAATTGATTCCTACACCCCATCAATTTCTTTCTCCATCCTGTCAATGTAAGAAAAATACTTAAATATGCTTCACCATTCCATCACAATCCAACTCCCATTGTCACGTCACTTCAACTGCTGTCACCGTATAATATAGAGATGTCAAAACGGATAATTCAGTCCTATTCGACCCACTACGAGTTAATGATTTAGTGAGTTAATCCAACCTGATTCACTTTTTAGCGAGCCAACAAAATTTGAACCTGGTCCGGCTCATCACGGGTTAACGGGTTAAACAGGTTGGCTCACGAGTTCATTTAATTAAAAAAAAATATTATTTTTTATTTTTTTTAGTCAAAACTAAATTGTAATTCTAATTAAAATTTAAATAAACTTTTATACAATCTAAATACAAATCAAAATAAAAAAAATACAAATTATTTATGGGTTGGATAAAAAAACAACCTAACATGACTCAAATGTAAAACCCAACTTAATATAAATAAATAAAAAATACTTGTGTGACCTTTTATCTGCGGGTTGGTGAGCCAACCTGGCTTACCACGAGTTTAACCCGGATGAGCTGGGATCTAAATGAGCCGGGTCAAAAATTAATCTGTATTGAAATTTGTAAAAAAATTTCAACCCAACCCAACCCTAATCCTTAATGAACAGAATTGACTCGCAAATTCTAACTTATTTTGACATTTTTAGTACCGGACCACCGTTGCAGAAGAAGAAGAAAAAGAGAGAAAATACTTAACAGAATCTATTCTGGACAATGTTTTCTGGAAAATATTTCCCATGTTTGAAAAACTCTTTCCGAAACCCATTTCACGCGGGGGTATTTCGGAAAATTCATTTCGAAAATTATTATATGCATTTCGAGAAGCGTATTCTGAAAACTGTTCCAGAAACTGTGTCTCGAGATGTGTTTCATGTGTTCTGAACATTTTATTCCTAAAATCTTGTTGCGAAAATTGTTACGGAAACTTTCATTCCAAAATTTCTGATTATGAATTCCGAAACAGGTTTTTCCAAAATAATTACTATTAGTGAAATTAAAATACGTGACAATTATAAAAAAATCTAATAATTGATAGTTACAAACAAATAAATTCAAGATTTTCATGTTTTAAAACTATGAGCAACGTTAAAAGAACTTCTTCATTCCAAACAACACCCGCATGTTTTTAGTAATTTTTAATAAATGAAATAAAGAATAGTAGTTGACAGAAAAATATATAATCAAAAACAAATTATTTTTTTTTGAGAAAGTATTATATATGTACTCTTAATTATCCAAGTTTCGGTCGATATTTTTCATTTTTCTCAACACTAATACGAAGGTTAGCAAATGCGGAAAACCATGTTTTACAGTGTTGTCATAATAAGAATCATGGATAAGATAACTACGGAAACTAAGGATTCTTAACTGCTTCAACACATTCTAGAAGGGATGTGTGGTAAAAGCAGCCCCATCTCCATTGATATAAAATGAATCAGAAGAGACAGTGATGTGTTTCATGGGATCTGCTACTTCCTTGCCACCAGCATGCATCACAAATTCTGTGGGTGAGAGGAAGCAGCCATGGCAGACGCATACAATACAAACTTGGCCTCTCTTATACTTGTAAAGAAGCCCTTCTATTCTCTTCCCACTTGCTTCATCTCCAGCACTAATCACACAAGGCATTTCTCTCACAATCTTCATTGCATCACTTTTATGATACGAGCTCACATGTTTCAGCTTTTTCGCTGCCTTCTCAGATGCCATTTCCAGCTTTGGTGATATTTGCAACTTCGAACTAACTCCTCCTTCAGTATAACACAAAAATGTTTATCAGTAATTTAGATTTATCATAATGTTCTGTGAGAAACTTCTGCTACAATTCCACATACATGTAATTCATGCATGTATAGTTGTCAAGTCACTGATTTTTGTCTGGAGAAAAAACATTAATTTTAAGAATGTTTGCCATAAACTGGTTTTCAGTGTTGTGGAACTATTACATAATTCCAAAATCTGACAGTGAAGAATGATGGAACTATGGACATGTATTACTCAGAACATACAACAATTTTACATCAGCAATTTTGTTGTTTTTCTGTCAGTGCATGTTTTGTTCCTAATAATTTCCATACTTATCATCCTTCTCACCACGTCACGTGGGATACACCAACAACACTGTACTAAAAGAACTGTGTAATATGAGGTCTATCATATCAGATTGTAAATAAGCAATCATAGAATTTTTTTTTCAGAAACGTTAACTTAAATCTAACATCCACAAAAATACAAGAACTATGCTAAAAAGTGTGTACTTGTGATGATGTGGTTATAAACAAACGAAAGAGAAAATAAAAATGGTTACCTTCATGCCATGGATCCGAATAAGAAGGATGTGCAAACATCTTGAAATTATCATCAATTGAGGGTGGCAGTGGCTGAGCACCCGCCGGAGACACCGGAAAAGAGTTCTCTGCAGCCGCTGCAGCCACCATAGCCATCTGCATCTTCTTCATCAATAATCTCTTTCCGGTCCTCACTCTTCTCATTGACTGCAGGTCCCCAAACCTCACCAGACCCTTCTCACCCTCTGCTACACAAACAGCAAAGGGATTCTCTTGAACCCCATTTTCCATCTTTATGTTCTGGGATTTCTCCCCAACCATTTCTGATGATGAACTTGTGAGAACCATCTTTTCTTCTGCATTTTGACCGCAGGGAGAAAGCTTCAGAGTAAGGTCTATCTGCTCAGAGTTAGTGTACGATTTCTCAGAATAAAATCCCTGCTAAAGCAAAAAAGAAAAAAGGTCACTTCCTTCTTGTATGAATGAATAAATCAATTTAATCAGCTTTATATTCTTTCTTTTTTTTTTCTGGTTTATCATCACCTCCATTGAAATCCAAGAAAAAGGTGAAGTCATAGAACAGAACAACTAACTCCTTTGGAGAAGGCTTGTTCCCTCAGAATGAAAAAGGACATAAAATTTGGAGGAACGAAAGAGTATCACTTCCTCCACACTGGAAAAAAGTGTTGCTGCCAGGATTATATACTACATGTGACACAAAAGATAATAATGCAGAGGAAATAAAACAGGAAAGTCAAAATCTAAACGCAAACTCTGTTTTAATTTTAGGGACTGAACGTCACATCAAGAAAAACAAGTGGGTACTGTGGGGACGAAAGAGTTAAAAACACGAGGATGTGTGGGTGGTGGCTCACGGATCACACAATGTCAGCATTGGACTCATCAAGTGACGTAGAAACAGTAAAATGAAACAAGTAAAGAAAATTTATATCTTACACAAATTTTCACACACAGTGTTTCATGAAAAAGTGTGATGAGAGAGATCCAATTAGTATAAGAAGAATTAGTAATAGTAATTTGGGGAAGAATGAAGAAAAAGAAGGAATCCAGCTAAGGAAAGCTTGGACGCATAAAGAAGTGGACCTGAGTGATGTGAGAAGTGAGAAATGCAGAGAAGGGTTCGCGAGTTGATGTCATGTTGTTAGGCTGGTTATGGGTAGAGCGTGAAACTTGACAATGCATTTCAAATTTTCCACGTGTTAATCAATGGAGATAAAGGTGCACGTATCTTCTCACACAAGCTTCTGCTGCTCAACACAAATCCTTTCTCTCTGTTTGTCACTGTCATCGCTTACAATACGACACACACCTTGTACTTCACCCTCGTACGAGGTTCCTCTGTAATTCGGGAAACATCGTAGGGGTATTAAGGTCAACTTAAATTCCAGAACCAGGAACCTGTGTGGAAAACTCCCACCTTCTTTGTTTCTTGCTAGGAATAATTAATCCACAGTCAATTTCTGTCATTATTTCAAAGAAAATACTTTTTTAATAATTAAATTTTGATAATTTTTTATTATCGTCTGAAGTGATATTTTTTAATGTCAAATTTACGTTTCCACCACGTTAATAATTTTTTCCTTAGATAAGCTTTTTATTTATTTATTTATATAAGTCAACCCTTCAAATTTTATTTACTCTAATATAAACCTGTTTATTATTTTTGAGTTATAATTTCATTCTTGAAAATTAAAATTCTATGTGAACAACGATCGGTATATCAAGTTTTTGGTATGAATAACCAACCACAATTCACATGTAGCCGAATTCTGACATATAAACAACACACGGATCTATTTATATAAATAAAGTTTTAAAATAGTTAGTTAAGTAACTTTTAGAAAAATATATTTATTTCAAAAAAAAGTATATTTTAATTTTAACTAATGATCATTTTTTTACACAAAGTGCGTTTAGCACGTTTTTAATTATACAGTGTTTCTTATTTTTCTTTGTGACTACTTTAATCTTGATGTATTATTACACGTGAAAACTACAATAATTTTTCTCTTAAATATTTGAGAAACAATATTATGTTGTTTATTCTTGTAAATATATTATTGTGGTTAAAAAAGGGTGAGAAGTGGGAATGAAATATTCCAACTTTGATGCATGGAAATGAAATGATAAACGTGGTGTTGAACAAGAGAGCACTACTAGGGAGTACGAATTTTCTTTTCAAAGTTTTGACAAATGCACATGTCGTTTAATTTTTTTCATAAAAACAAAGTCGTTGGTACGTCTCCACATGGCCAAGATAAAATAAAATAAATTTTGAATCTGATGTATTTATTTATAAGTTCTTCTTAAAATGCATTATCTGGTCACTTTTAAAGTATTCTCTGGTCTACAAAATTGAAGTTTTGTCATAGATTTCTTAAAGGATGAGTTAGATTATTATATTGTTAGTCATAAATAGACCCATTAATAATTTAGTTTTTTCTCATATTATGTCATTTATGTATTGAATATATATTATGTATAATTATATGTACACAATACAGTATAATAATTATTTAAAAAAAAGGTATAAATTTAGTTTTTAATAATCTTAAAGGTTTAGTTTTTTGTTTAAGTCAATATGGTCAGTTACTAAGAAAATCAATATAATAATACTACTAAGCAATATTATTTAAAGGAAAATAATATTATCACTCTCGTTGTTTGACTCACATACTTTCATTTCCGTCGTGGTTTGTAGTGTGGATCACTGATCTCTTTTAAAGGAAGAGACAATGCTACATTAATTAATGGTCTACACTAAGTCCACGTCAGAAAATAAAGGATGACAGTCAAAAAATGAAAGTCATGGTATATTTTTTCTTATTTAAATTTAGTTAATTAATAGACTAGTGTTTTAGACTTGTTAATGATATTGGACACGTTCTTGTAATAAAGTAGAGTTTTATAAAAATGTAGACTTTACTTGTTTCCTAAATTAGCTTTGTTTCTTCTGGATGTGATATAGGTTGATTTGTGTTCTTGTTTAGTAGTGTGGCCTATTTCTTGTTTGAGAACAAATTATAAGAGCAACATAACCTAAATAATACTAGTTGTTTATATGAAACAAATAATTGATATTTTAAAACAGGCAAAATGTATCATTAATGTGTATGTCGATACATAATCTTTACTTCTTATTTAAATGTAAAAAAAGAAATGAAAAATAATTACATTTATATCTTCAATAAAAAATATTAAAATAAAAATAAGTTCGACATTTAAATATAACAAGAATTTTTTGTGTCATAATTTATTTATTTGAGTCTTTACAATAAAAAAAATTATTCATGTAACTTTAAATAAATTATTTTTAGTCATTAGAGTAACTTTTTATTATAAAAAATACTGATAGTGATGATATCATCAAGTACTATAAAGTTTTTGCAAAAGATTCGTTTATTTTTTCACCAAGTTTTAGATTACCATCAAAGTTAAGATATTTTTTTAATAAGCTTATGTCCTTAATATTACAAACACAATTGATCACAAGCAACCAAACAATATACAAATAATGAATATTATATCATCACATTTCATCTTGTCATATACATTTCATATAAATTTAATTCAATCATATCATATAAACCTATAACTAAATAAATAAAACAAGGGTTAAATATGTTTTTATCCTTATCTTTAAGTGAAAATAAGAATTAGTCCATCTTTAAAATTTTTGTCCAATTTAGTTCTCAAACTTTAGAAATGTGTGGATTTAATCTTTTTAACTAAATTTTGTTAAGTTTATTTGACATTTCAAACGTGTTTTATGATAGTGTTTAAGTTGTTTATATCGTTTGACTCATTTCCGCTTCAATGTTATCTGATAAACGTGTTTGAAACGTCAAATAAACTTAACACAATTTGGTTACTCCATGCATTTCTAAAGTTGAGGGACTAAATTGGGTCAAAGTTTGAAAGATGAACTAATTCCAATTTTTAGTGAAAGTTAATGAACCAAAAATATATTTAATCCATAAAACAAATATTTTACTACCTTATGCATACAAAAAATAGAGATGAGTCCTTTTAAACATATTACTTTTATGACGACCTAAATTTTTGTTTGTTTTTTTTGTTACTATTATTTTTTATATTATACTTATAAAAAATATTTTAATACATAATTTTACAATAACATATAACATACATAAAATATTCACATATACATATATTTATATATTTTACAGTACTTTATGCATCTTAAATTCACATCATTTGGTACATATTATATTTTCTATACTAAAGGAGGAAGGAGTATTATTTATTTACAATTTTCCCCTCATATACCGACCTTCAAGCATTTGGAGGAAAAATGTTATGGATAGGGTTTACTTGGACTATTGGATGTAAATAGAAAGTAACTCAAATCTATCCTTCAAGGGTAACTGATGCATTTGGAGCATTTAGGAATATGATAGTAGAATTTCTAGTTTCTTGAAATGTTATCGAATTATTTACCATGTTGGTTTGCCATGCGTTTCCTGTAAAGACTGCTACTATATCATCAAAGAATGGGTCGGGCATGTTAGGGGTAGCCATCTAGAATATAATATTTTTTATACACAATTATAAAATAGGGAAGTGAGACAAATATCACATAAAAATATGGCATATCTCAATAAAATAAAATAAAGTAAACTGAAAGCTCTTTCAAATTCATGAAATTAGGTTTTTATCATACTTTATAAATATTTTGATTAATTTTGTAGTGACTAGTCAGGATAAATGAGTCTCATCATGACAACAAAGTAACCCAAGAACATCTCATTTTGAGTAATATCCACTGATTTAAATCTCCAAGGTCATACCTCCAACTACAATAATCAAATCTTTATTTATCATACATTGTATCTCGATATTAAACAATATAATTGTATAAATAAATAAATATGACCAATACTGTCAGGTTTTACAGAGGAGATTTCACTGGGGAGAACAACACCAATGAGATATGAGCCTAATCACATAAGACACTGATACCACTCTCAACCCAAAATCTTAAGGCAATGGGTTTATGGGTCTTTATTCTTATATAGTACTATACTTTCTCATTTCTGGTCAATGTGGGACTTAGACTCACACTTTGATTCCTAACAATCTCCCCCTCAAGGGTGAGTCCCTTCAACCACATTGGTACATTTCCCCTCGAGCGGAAGCATTCCCAACTACGAGTACTCCTTTTTCTACCCTTTTCTGTACTGCCATTTTTCTTAACGGGACACACTTACCTGGAACCCTTACCTGGAACCCTTACCTGGGACCCTTGCCAGGAAGACTTTCGATACTAGGACCATATTGCACTCGTCTGAGCCGGTTTTAACCATCGACTCTGATACCACTTGTTAGGTCTATAGAGGAGGGGGTATCACTAGGGAGAAACAAGCACCGCGACAATGGTATAAGAAGTTTAATGAGTTTATGAGAAACTCAGGATTTCACAGATGTGAAGAAGATCATTGTTGTTACGTGAAGAAATATGTTGATAGTTATATCATTCT
>Ga0099822_1008646_pt1 | contig 12992 bp, 8 predicted proteins | sample CowpeawhiteBW_FD_76839 | JGI IMG/M metagenome (GOLD analysis project Ga0099822, IMG submission 76839) | Root nodule microbial communities of legume samples collected from California USA - Cow pea white BW | ecosystem: Host-associated > Plants > Roots > Nodule | place: USA: California | collected... | reverse complement strand
TATTATAATGTATATAATATATTTTTTTAAATTTTATTATATATATATATATATATATATATATATATATATATATATATATATATATATATATATTTAAAACTCATTAAAGGAAACTCTATAATTAACATGCATAATTTGGTCACCATATCAATATATTCATAAGAGTATCTAATCCAAAAACACATTAAAATATCATTTATCAAATAAAATTCGATAACATTTAAGCTCAAGCATTCAAAGAAATTATCAAACAACTAACTCACGTTGAAAGAATTACTTTTCTTAACTAACCTATCAAGATTGATGAAAAAATCATAAAAATATAAGAGAAGAAATAATATATAAAACAAATAGAAACTTATTCTATTTGAAAATTTGATCTTACAAAAATATCCAACTGATGTGAGGTGTGATCAAATTCTAAAAAAGATTGCTATGAAGGAAGAAAATTGGAGAGAAAGGAGAGAAAGTTTGAGAGAGAGAGAGAGCAAATTTTTTTCATGAAGGAGAATGAATGTGAAAAGTAATGCACGAGTCTTACAAATATCTCTAACAACAAAAAAAACGAAAATTATCTTACTAATAAAAGATTGGGGGTATGATTATCATATCCTTTCCTCTATTTGTCAAATGGAATCACCGAATATGGTATGTCACAACTCTCTCACTAGATTGATATTCTTATTACGTAGTTACTTTAGAATTTAGAACTCTAACTAGTTCCACTTCAAAGGATGTATTTTTATTTAGTAGCATTGAATTAAACTTTAGGACATGATTGAAATAAGATACATATTTTGTTAGTTATGGATGAAAGATGATGTGAATGTTGGTAAATTCTGTAACTATATCTTATGAACTTTGGAATTAGCTATGTTGATTTGATTGCTCTTCTCACCCTTATGAATGATGTAGCTCTTGGAAAACATATTCTTTATAAAAAGGATCCTAAAGACTTTATTCTTTGATTTGTATAATATTTTTGTATACTTATAGATGTTTTCAACCTTTCCTAAATCATTTTAACTTTCTCATTAGTCTGTGGTATTAAGTCTGGTTCAATCAATATACTTTCACTATCCTGAAACTAATACAAATGTGTTATACATTTCCTTCTATATAATGTTTCATTACGGTCCATACATGTACTTTCTTAGTGGTTGTTATTGTAGAAGAATTCTACCAAAGGTAAAATTTCATTCCAACTTCACAAATGATCCAATGCATAAGTTTTAAGCAATTCCTTTAAGATTTGGATAATTCTCTTAGATTGTGCATCAACCAAGGGATGATATGCTGAGATGAGTTGGGGTTTTGGTTTGCAAGGTTTCTTGAAGTATTTGCGAAAAAAAAAAGTTAATGGAAATCTCAGTCTAATATTATGTTGGAGGGGTACACCATGATATTTGGTTATCTCATTCATGAGTTTTAACTAACTTATGCCTAGAAATCATTCAATTCTATTGGTAGAGTGTGCACAATCTTTTATACTTTATCCACTATTACCCACATCGAGTTATGTTTCTTCATTATACATGGCAAGTCAGTAACAAAATCCATAAAAGTATTATTTCACTTTCACACTGGGATATCTAAATGCGTTAACATATCATTATATTGTTGATGTTCAACCTTTTATTTTTTAATAAGTTGAACAAGAAACTACAAACTTTTCTATATCATTCTTGCTTGCTTTTTATTACCTTCAAGTAACATTGTCTACTTTAAATCATCATCTTGTTACACATTTTTGTTTCTAAACTTTAAGACATCATTCATTCTAATAGATAATACTTTAGTTTTATGAATGCATAATAGGCCTGAAACATCCCTCAAATTCAAATCCATAAATGTTTTACTCCCAATTTTTCTAAAAAAATTGTCTCTCTAATTTATTGAACATGTATGTTTTATATTTTATTGATGTTTGTTTTTATTTTAATGAGTTATATTATATAATAATATTTGCTAAATTGATGATAATTATGTGAAATTATATTTACATATATGGGATGATATGTGAATTTTTGTTTGTGTTGTGTATTGAGTATTGATACCTTTGTGATAGTACAGTCTCTCTACTTCACTAATTATTTAAGTCACATAAAATAAGATATTAGGTGATGAGAAACAAACAAAAAAGTTTTTGAACATTGTGACACATGTCGATGTGTGACTTATGTTATAATGAACTTATATCGGTCATTTTTCTTATATCATCTTGTAAATATAAGTTTTGGATAACAAATTATATGCTAGATTCTTGTAGAAATATGTGTATTTTTGAAGGTGACAGATATCCTTGATGTATAGATCTATGTAGTGTATGTGGTCGTTGCATGTTGGATTTGAATGAAAGTAAAATATTGTGACTTGTTAATTAAAATATATCTATATATATTTATTTTAAAGAAACCATTATGAAGTTTAAAGAACATTTTTAAAGTCATCCGGACACTTCCCAATTTCATTTATTGTCGTCCAGCGTCACTCGAATAGAAGAGTCCCGAGAAGAGTAGCATTTAGCATCAATTACATCACATAAAATAACATGAAAATGATAATAATTTTACTTTTCTCTAAAATAGTGATATCGGAAAAAAAATCAATAAAATTAACTTAAACCTCTCATTCAATTTATTTGTTCAATTAAAAATTTTATCATAATTTCTAACAATTATATAGAAATGAATAATGTTGGAAAAGAGATTACAAACTTCAAAATCTATAATACTGATAATAGTAAATTTAAAATGTTTAACGTAACATTAAATTTAAATTCTTTCAATTAAGTGTTTCAATTTTCTATATAAAAACACAATCTCCCAAATATTCCGTTATATTCTTCCTATTCGACTCTATCTGATGAATTAAAGTGAGTGGATTTGTTTAGGAATTTTCTTAAAAGTAAAGGATAATTTGGGAAAACCATTTGTGCCACAAAAAACGATGATTCTAGAAAAAAGTGTAATAGATGTTCAGTTGTATCATCGATGACCACGTTCATTTATCTTCTTCCAAGTTCCGTCCCCATCTCAAACAGTTGGTACGCAGCACCATTTTCTCGCGTTTTTCTCTCTCTAGATTTCACTCTCTCACTCTCTCTCTAGATTTTCTCGCAGAAGAGAATCCAGCACGATGCAGTACAGGAACCTTGGGCGATCGGGGCTGAAGGTGAGCCAGTTGTCGTACGGCGCGTGGGTGAGCTTCGGGAACCAGTTGGACGTGAAGGAGGCCAAGGCGTTGCTCCAGACCTGCCGCGACCACGGCGTCAACTTCTTCGACAATGCCGAGGTCTACGCCAACGGCCGCGCCGAGGAGATCATGGGGCAGGCGATCCGGGAGCTCGGGTGGAAGCGCTCCGACGTCGTCGTTTCGACCAAGATCTTCTGGGGCGGTCAGGGCCCCAACGACAAGGGCCTCTCGCGTAAGCACATAGTGGAGGGCACCAAGGCCTCGCTCAAGCGCCTCGACATGGACTACGTCGACGTTCTCTACTGCCACCGCCCCGACATCTCCACGCCCATCGAGGAAACCGTGCGGGCCATGAACCACGTTATTGACAACGGCTGGGCTTTCTACTGGGGCACCAGTGAGTGGTCGGCCCAGCAGATCACTGAGGCCTGGGCTGTGGCCCAGAGACTCGACCTCGTCGGGCCTATTGTTGAACAGCCGGAGTATAACCTCTTGGCCAGGCACAAGGTTCTTGCTCCACTCCTCTCCACCTAGTCACTTGCTAATTCTTTTTATACTTATTTTATTGCATGATTCAACTTCTCTGAATAAGCACTTACATGGGAAGGAAAAAAGTGAATACTACTGTTTCTTTTCGATATGTTAAAGTCCGATTTGTGTTTTATGAGTGGTTAATAATCATTTTAAAATGGAAAATAGTGAAAGTTTTAGCATAAACTGTTTTTTAAAAAAATAATAATTAAAATCTATTAGAGAAAGTTGAGAGTTGAAATTACCTTATTGGTCGGATAGATAACGGGCATAATAGCATCATCTGGGAAGAAATCACTCACAAACCTTGCATAAAACAAGTGGTAAAGGCTGAAGCATTTACAAAATCCAATGGCTCACAGTTATTTAACTGCGATGCTGTTGCCGTTTTAGCATCGTTGAATCCTCTCTCATATTGCATGTGTTGAGAAGGAAAAAATTGTTGTTTATGGAGTAAAAGTTTTTTTTTTTTTGTTATATGTTTAACTTTGTTATTGGTAATTAATGTGTTCAAGGAGTTTGTTAGATATTGTATTGTAGTTTGTAGTATTTTTTTTTTCATTACTCTGTTTTATTTGGTTCTGTTGGTTTGATTGACCTGATTTGACTGTATAATGGTGTAGGTTGAGTCTGAGTATCTTCCTCTGTACACCAACTATGGCATAGGCCTCACTACATGGAGTCCTCTTGCCTCTGGAGTGCTCACCGGGAAATATAAGAAAGGAGTTATACCGCCAGATAGCAGATTTTCTTTGGAAAATTACAAAGTACTTTTCCATTTGATGAAATCATGAACAATCTTCATTTTAGTTGATTCTGTCTGGCATTTGCTTTTAGTGTTTTTCAGACAAGAAATGATTTTGTAAAGTTTAGGACTATGGTTATTTGTGCTTACAATCTCGGTGATCTGGGATCTTTTTGTTTAATTCATATTGACTATTTTGGCTTTTGTCTAAGTATGTTTTGTGTGGTTCTTTTCGCAGAATCTGGCATCGAGATCACTGGTTGATGATGTGCTTAAGAAGGTTGATGGATTACAGCCAATTGCAGATGAGCTTGGTGTTCCACTGGCACAACTTGCGATTGCGTGGTGTGCTGCTAATCCTAATGTTTCTTCTGTTATTTGTGGTGCTACAAAGGAGTCTCAGGTTAGTTCTTTTAGCTGTTTAATGAGATAGCCAGTTATCTATTGTTGAAATGTTTATTGTAATTTGTTGAAATGCTGTTCAGTTGTCAATTCCTATGACCTAGTATTATTGGTAATTTTTTCATTACTTTTCATTATTTTGCCTATTATTGAATTTTGTTCTTGATGAGTTCTGAGATGAAATGGTAAGTGTTTGTTCTTGTGTCCTCGCATGAAAAACATGATTAAAGGTAATGTGTAATGCGGTGTGGTTATCATATATAAGGTGCATTTGGGAACCTTGTTCAATTTTAATCTCTTTGTGGAGTCGATCTAGTCATGTGAGCTTACAGGTGACTAATATTAACGAGTTCTATTGATATTTATTTAAGTTTGGATTGTAACTATGAGCTTTTGTTTTAAGGATTACAAGATTTATGGACTGAATTAAATGGGAAAAGGAGGATAAAATGTCTAAATGACTGCATTTGGTGTAGAAATGTGGAGCTTCTTCTACTCAGAAGTATAGTATAGCTCATACAGAGAACCATCTGAAATGTGATGGTTTCATTAAGGCACACAACAGAATGGTTTACATTACACGGTCAATCTCAGGATGCACAGTTTAGTTTGCATTGATTGAGCAAAGAAGCAATAAACAAACCAATGTATCCTGTAGTAGCAGAAGAAAAAGAATTCCTCCTTTAACCATATGCATATTGTATATTCGTAACTTTAGAAATTACTTTTTCGTAATAAAGAGGATTGAAAAATATATTGTACATATAGTTAGGCAATGAAATAATTGCTTAAACATCCCTGTATGTGCACATTTTTCATATTTTTTCTGTTTCCTGTCTTTTATTCAACTTGTTCAGGAGAGCATGAAAACAATTGATGTCATTCTTAGTTTGAGATATAACTTGCAAGAAGGAACGTTGCTTTTGCAATATTATCTTATTTTTTTTGTGATTTCTTTTGCTCAGATTCATGAGAACATGAAAGCAATCGATGTCATTCCATTGTTGACTCCTGTTGTGATGGAGAAGATTGAAGCTGTTGTTCAAAGCAAGCCAAAGCGCCCCGACTCGTACCGATAAATCAGAGTTTTTCCATGGTTGACGCATCTTAAATATGCATTAGATGGTATACTCCTTCATCCCTGGGCACTGGAGTGGAAATTCATGTTGAAATTATATTGGTTTGGTTGATGTGATTTCCTCTTAAAAGACTTTTTATTTGTGTCTTATATTTTCCTTCTGGAACTGAATATGCCTTCTTTTTTATGGGTTCATACTTTCCAAATTGATTTTGGAAACAAATAATTAAGATCTTGGAGTTTAGGTTTTACGTTTGCCTTCCGAATTTAATGTGTTACTATTATTTGTGCCGCTACTGTTTGGATTTTGAGAGTACAATTGCATTTCTGGATCCATTACCATGTAGTTAAGGTTTAATTGGTTATTTTGGTAAGGGCGTAATTCACTTCATTGTGGCATATTGAAAGATCTTAGTATTTGGTAAATGGGTGCGTAGCTGTTTGGTGAAGAAGAAACTTGGCTCTTATAAAGTCTTAATCAAAGTTGGATATCAAATGAAAAAGGTAAAATAATATGGTGGCTTAGTACGATGCCTTTGTGGCAAAAGCTTTTTTCAAAATTCTTATAACGCCAAACCTCCAAGCAAACTATTCTAGAAAGCATTCTAAAATTAAAAATTCTCAAAAAGTTTGCTTTTGCATTTTTCGAATTATTCTAAAAGAACTTCTCAAAACTTTTTCCGGAAAGATCATGTTATAGTAATAAATCTTATTATTTGTGAGTTTTAGAATGAGTAGTCTTGAATGGTTTTCAGAACATATTTTATCAAAAGCTTCTAATAGGTGTAATCTAAAAGCCATCTGATAATTTGTATAGTGTATTTTTCAGAAAATATGAAAAATGATATATTATATATAGAAGGGGATTAAATAGAGCTATTTAAAACATTTTGCAAAAGAATAATTGTAATATTTTATTTAATAGTTTTTCACGCTATCAAATAAAACATTATATTATGATTAAGCACAAGTAGCAAAGAGTGCAGCAATATAGATCATATAGTTGATACAATCATTCAAAAATATATCCTATAAATTTCTGGTGAAGAACATAATTACATGGTATCTAATCCATGAGAACTACCACGGAACTATTCAGCAATCACTCAGCTCCTGCTAGAGAGAGGGGCATCATCATCTGGACTTGGCCCTATTCACACCAACAGCAGGTGATCATAGCAAGGAGAAAATACAAGGAAAAACAAACATGAATGATAAGGGTGAGCAAACTGAGATTTGAGAGAAAAACGTACAATTCATATTGCAAACATCAATCACAAACATATTGCAGTTATACATAAAATTCTAGACTTGATATCTGGATTGTGTAAACGACATTGGAGCTCTTGGTGGCTTGCACCTGTGAAGGTTCCCAAACTCTGCAGAGTTTGGACACAAGGGGCTATCACCCAACCTCTCACAGGGTAAGTTCCCTTTGCGTCTAAGGCTATACCGAGTCCCAAGAATCACTTGTCCAGGCGAAAATACCAGTTTTCAAGCCTGTTCTTACATGCAAGAGTTTAGATTCATCACAAACTCATCAACACACAGTAATTACGCAATTCAATCATCAATTCAATACTTAAGCATACAATTCAGACTTATCAAGATAGATTCTAAATGGTTTGAGTAAAAGTTAGCTAACTCCCCTTACCTTTGGAATTTCCACTAGAATTGACTCTTCAACCAAAGAGAATACCTTAAACTCCCAACCTAAGGCACTGAATTACTATTGCAAATGGTGAGAACAGATTCTACCACAACCCAGAATGCTGGAATTACTTAGAATTTGAAAATCAGAATATGAGGGGGGAATACAAGTTGACTTACGCGTAGGAAAGGAAGACTCAGCTTGGGGAAGTGGTTCTGATCTTGCTTCAGCCCTAAATTCTGCAATAGGGAAGAGGATTAGACCTACTGCAGAAATTCTTTGGGTGAATTTGGTAGAGAGAAGGCATAGAAAGAGTAGGGGAATGAGAGGGTATTAGAGAGAGAGTGAGTTTTGTTTCTGGTGAAGTGGTGGCAGAGGAGGTTCTCACAATAATGACGACATTTCAAAAGGGTTTTTATAAAAGAGAAATTTTTGTGATGTTTTAGTTGAAGACAAATAACAATAGAGAAGGTTCATTATATTCGATATTATCTCCATATTAAAATATCTGTCTACCATTCTTATTCTTTAATAGGATATTAAATTTTGTGTCCCATATTTATCTAATATTTATTAACATTTTAATATAGAAAATGAAAAATGATATTATAAAAAATTTAATATCAGAAACATAATATTTTCTTTTCTTCAATGCTTAAAAAAATTATAATTATGGAAATTTTAAATAAAATATTAAATAAATTAAAGTTTTCGAAAATATTTTCTTAATTCTTTCATGTCACCATGCTTAAAAAAATTATTGTTATAGAAATTTTAAATAAAATATTAAATAAACTAAATCTCTCTAAAATATTTTCTTAATTCTTTCTCGTTATTCTCTCTGGATCTATGACTATATGTTTCTTTTGTTCAAAAATTGAAGTATGTTATTAAAGTTTTAACAAAAAGTGTTATAACTCTGATTAGAATCTTAAATAGAATGAATTCATCTTTTATTATCTTTTTAGAAAGATCTGTTGCATGTAAGGGTTACGAGTCTTACATGCAAGGTTTAAGAGCTGAAGGTGAATTTGTGTATATTGTTTGTAATTTTTGATGTGTATATTGTTACGGTGAGTTTAATTGATGTTTTTTATTCTCCTTAATAAATGAAAATTAATATTAGTGGGACTCACGGATTATAACAGGATTGCCCAATTCGTTTTATTTAAGGTTTATTTTGAATTAAATCATAATATTTTTGAACTATAGGAAGATATTGAATTGTCTAGATAAGCAAATTAGATAACAGGTTATGGTTATTAAGATCTGAGCATCAGTATGGTGTTGAGCGGTATTTCAAAATTGTTAAGCGTCTTTAAAAAGTGGAGTTAGATCAGTGGTCTATGGCATCAGATGCCAACTAGGGACCATTGTGAACTAAAATCATGGATCTTAAAGGGTTTATGGCGCTGGGTTCCCATAGACATGATGAAGGATTGATTCCAACCAACGACGGATACACATGTTTAAGAAGATTAAGCATGTTTAGAAAAGAAGTTCACTAATCCTTCATCCATGTTTATTGTTTTTATTATGTTTGAAGTTTTCTAAGTTGACTTAGTTGAACTAACATTAGTTGATTTGTTGACCTTTGACTAGATTTGACTTGTTGACTAGAGTTGACTTGATTTAAGCCATCATGCTAATCTTTATTTATGTGTTTTGTAGGTTTAAGTAAGATTAGTTATGGTGGGTGATGTGGCACAACCTTAGTGGAGAAGTGGAGATGAGATGGAGCATAGGTGGAAGAAAGAGAAAAGGCAAAAAACATAAAGTAAAAAGTATAAAGCAAGTGTACTTATGTACCTTTGGTCTCTTTTGTTTTTAGCACTCTTTGACCACTTTTGGAGACATATGAGACACCTTCTTAGTCTCCTTTAGTGCTAGAACGAAATTAGCCTTGCACACACCATAGTTAACTCTTTTGTCTCTCATTTTGTAACCTTATTTGACCTAGTTTCTAGAAGCTAGGGTTAGGTTTTTGTAGAGACATTCTTAGGTATCTTTTATTTGCATAGAGGCCCCTAAACTCTTCTATATAAAGGGTGCTACTAGACATGTAAAAGGGTAGAACATTTTGAAGTAAAAAACACTCTTGTGTCTCAACCATTTGTGAGAGTTTCCTCCCTAGGGAGTGAATACTTTTAAGCCTTATCTTGCATAGCAAGTGGCGACACATATCCACTCATCTTCAAGGTTGCCATGGTTTCTAGCTTAGCCTTGTAGTGGCGTGCTTCTCACATTTTTACCATTTCTTTCCTTTTCATTTTATGTTTTCTTCTTCCTTTAATTGTTCTTGGTTTTCTATGGTTTATGTGCTTTCCATTTCGTTTTTGTTTTGAATCAATTTATCATCTTCTTCTCTTGAGCTTTGTGAAAGAAACCTTCACATCTAGATAGCTTGCTATCTTAATGTCCAATGGGGATTTCACTTAGCTTTCTTAATCAACTCACATCATATTCAACAATCTTAAAAGAAAACAACATAATCCTTCAACAAGACATCGTTGGGAACTCCACAATTAGTGGTGGGCGTCAAATGCATGACGTTAGGCTCCATATGAAATTAAATTTTGGGGAGCTCTAGGGCTCAGGCATTAAGCACCAGGTCTATTTCGTTGGGAGCTATATGAGGGCGTTGAACGCTGATTTGTTTTCACTGGGCACAAATTAGAACTTGAGTCCTATAAAGTTTCTGGATGACTTTCGATGGGTGAGATAGGTTAATGTTGGGTGTTAATAGTTGTATTTGTTTAATTATCATGCTTTAGAATTTATAATTATGCATGTGTTGATTATTAAGGATTTAATATGATATGTATGATTGTTTGGTGTGTGGATGACGGGAGTGTAGTGGTTTCCAAGAGGAAGTACTGCATTGATTTTTAGTTTAAAATGTATTGAATGATGATTATGTAAAAAAAAATTATTTTAACTCTACTAGTATCCTACTCACATAGAATAATATGTCTAGTTATGGGAGTCAATAAAGGTTCATACAGTGATATTTAGTGTAAAAGAGTATCATTCTTATGAGCTACAGTGAATTAACCTTGCATGGTGATGAAGACACAAATCTTGATATATTGTTGGTTGAGTAGAGTCTGCGTAATATGGTTAAAAATCTAGTAAGTGTTCACATGCAAGGTCATTTCAAAGGTTTGGGAGACCTAAAAGAAACTTAAAAATGAAGCTTTTTATTTAAAATTTATTTTGAATCTTTTCTTATGCAAATTTATCTATTAAATTGTCGTAATTATTTTTATTTAACTATCATATTGTTCTCTGATTCTAATTCGTGTTCATCGCTTATTTCATTAGAGATTTCATCTTTATTATCCACGAAAAGCCATAACCTAGTTAATAGTTATACAATTTAATCCAAGCAAAATTTTAGTTTTTCATCAAAATCTATACAGAAAAACTCTTGAAACCCATAAATAAAAAAAATACCGAAAAATAAAATTGGGCAAAAGATAAGTTTTTCTAACTCTAATACAAAATTTAAAAATAACATAGAAATAACATCAACACAAATAGAAAGAAAGATCGTTACTAAAAAAGGATAAAAAGAATGGTACATAAAAACACCATGAGATTCAAGGAATAAAATATGTCAATCCTTAAAAGAATAATTGTAGAATATAAGAAAACAATAGAGACAAAGAGTGAAACGAGTACACGAGAAGTCACGAAGATAAAAATCAAAATTGATTATAACAGAATGAAAATAACTATTTTTTTTACTAAACAAAATTATAATTTATTGAAAAAGGATTTTAACTTATTAAATAATATTTTTTAATACTAATAAAAAAACACGGATATTAAGACTTTTTTAGAATTTTTCTTAAATATAATTTTATAATTAATTTAATAGAGATATATTAGTATTATAAAATATTTTTTTGAGTCTTTTTTTCTTAAATATAATTTTATAATTAATTTAATAGAAAGAATATTAGTACTAAAAAACTTGAGGTCGTTATTTAGGCTTAAAACAAGTGTTTTATCTGTTTCACCCTTGAGTATGACATGTGTAAAATATTAAGGTATGTTCACTTATGAAGATTGATTTTGAAGAGAGGAAAATGATGGATTTGACTAGATTAGATGAAGTTTGTATTGTTCTTTTTAAGGGATTTGTAGGTGAAAGTGAATGAATCTAAAAAATAAAGTTTGTGAATGTTCCTGAATGATTTGATTGATGTGATAAGTTTAATTGAAAAACAAAATCAAAATTAACAAATTGGCCTTGATGTTGAAATTAATCTAAAATTATATTTAGATGAGTTAGATTTATTTTATAAAACAATATTCAAATAAATAAATTAAAAAATATACATTTTTTTAATAATAAAATAAATCTAACTCATCTAAATATAATCTAAATCATAATAAAGTATAATTTATATTTTAACATTTTCAGTTATTTAAATCATGATATTTTTTAAATTAAATTTTTAAAATATTTTTATCTTGAAGATCTTTTGTTCATTAAAATTATATAATTTTTTTATTTTGATTTAAAATTTATGTTAACTTTAATTTATATTTTAAAATTATTTTTAAATCAATATACATTTTAAAAATTATTTTCTAAACATATTATTAATATATTAATATATGTAAATAAATTATTTTATTACGCTAATTAAAATGCATTTTTTTAGTCAGTTTTACCTTCTTCTTTTCTTTCAATTAAAATAAATTAACATTATATTCTTTTCCTTTTTTTTTAATAAAATATCACATGTACTCCTGTTTTAAGTTTAAATAAATAAATAAGCAAATGTAAACGATGGAATTGATGTATATCTACTCCACAAGTACGTGTCCCTTACGTATCAATCTTGCTTCATCAAATCACACGCTTCCCAACAATTCTGGATTTGATTCTATGCTACATCACCACACTCCCACATTTTCAATTCTTCTATATACATTTTTGAGTTTTGACACTTATTTTTGTTATTTTCTTCTAATTATGATTCTCTACTTATTATCAAGTAAATCGTAGTGTATTTTTTTAATATTACTTTTAGTCGCAATAAATTTTAAAGAGATAAATTAGGTTGCGTCCCTGAAATGCCTAAAATATTAAATATATCTCTTTAGAAAAAAAAAAGAAAAAAGAGTGTTACTTTCGTCTGGCAATTTTCACATTTTTTAGGTTTACATTTATGTAACATTTAAAGATATTGTTTTAGATTTTCGTAATAATAGTGACATTTAATTTAAGTGCATGGTAGTTTATATATATATATATATATATATATATATATATATATATATATATATATATATATATATAAAAATATTTTTATATATTATAATATTTAATATTATAAAATAATATATCACATATATATATATATATATTT
>Ga0099822_1008645_pt1 | contig 12992 bp, 4 predicted proteins | sample CowpeawhiteBW_FD_76839 | JGI IMG/M metagenome (GOLD analysis project Ga0099822, IMG submission 76839) | Root nodule microbial communities of legume samples collected from California USA - Cow pea white BW | ecosystem: Host-associated > Plants > Roots > Nodule | place: USA: California | collected... | reverse complement strand
CAGCGACGGACCTTCTTAAGCACCTGTCGGTTGATCGGTAAAACACAGATTGTTAGCTTGTTGAAAACATAACGTTATCAACCCAGCCAAGCGGCCATCGGTCGCACAGTTAAATAACTTAAGCCAATAATTATCGGTTAAACGAGTCAATAATCTTCATTAAGGGGTCATTGGGCCGTGATTAAGAAACCCTAATTACAGGGCCATGTCGAAAGCTATAAATAGGGCCCAAAGGTAAGTTGGTGAGGATCTTAATTTCGCATTTATTGCAATACATATTCTGATAAACCGATCGGTCTTTACTGACTTAAGCATCGGAGTACTTTAGACAGGTACCCCGATCGTCATCCCAACCGATCAAGCTAAGGAGTAGATTTTGCTGAAGTTACTGGAGAGGAGAAAGACAACGCGAAGCGAAAAGGTTCTTTTAGTAGGTTCTTGGTCCCTACCCCAAAACAATTTCTATAGTATTACAAATACACAAAATTTAATTTAAGATTAAATGAAAAATAATAATATAAATGGAAAGTAAATATTATTCTTATTCTGATTTAAGAAAATAACAATTAAACAAAAACACGAGTCTCTATAAAAACGAAACTTCAATAGTGACATTCATGAATATGATATTTTGGAGTAGCTTGATAATATCTACACGGTGCGCAAATCACAATCGAAAAATCTTTTCTCCAAACACGAAATTGCAGAAGCAAACAATTGTGTCCTCTTCACGAAGTTTTCTAAGCTTGAATTTTATCAAATATGGCTGACTAAATCAATGTTTCATTTTTTTTCCACAGACAAAAAATTTAAACAAATATATTTTCAAGAAGTATGCAAGACATGACAACGACATTATAACAAGTACCATGTTAGAAAAGAAGGTTGTATGTGTTAAAACGAGCTGGCGTAATTCATTAAACTTCATGAACAATTAATTTAAGAAAAATTATTTTTTAACAAATTTTTGTTGACAAACTTTTAACAATGTATACTTGAGAACGTCTTAATGGATGAAAGAAAGTTTTAATGTGATTTGGAAAGAGAAGAAAAAGCTTTATTGTATGTTAAAAAGCTAATTTTGTAAAAAAGAGGTTTGTCATAGTCCTTAATTTAAATTAAAATTTTGACATAATATATTATATTTTACAGAAAATCATCACCATTATCTTACTCGAGATTATTTACATAATAACATTATCTTATATCCAAAAAAAACATAACAAAAAAAATTAATTGTAATTAAATCAAAGATTCAGCTAAGACACATTAATCATAATATTAGATAAATTAATCAAAGTAATTATTCATTCAGGTCAGATCCATTCAGGTAAAAATTCATAAACACATTATAAACAATAAAAATAAATTAATTATGTTTATCATTACGATATTTAAAATAATTATTGAAATGAAATGATACAAAAATTTTGAACATCTCAATTTAAAAGTAGAAAGACATTACAAAAGGTCATTTACGAAAATATTTACAAAATATATTTGGTTATTAAGAACATATATAATTAACAAATGAGCTCAAGATTAGGTCTGCTAAAAATTAAAAATTTGTGATGTGTGCATATTAAAATATAATTTGAGAGTGAATTTGACTCGGTGGAAGAACAAAATATGATGTGTCTGGTGTAGGTGATAGTTTTCTCCAGGCTTCATTGATAAAAGCAAGGTGTTGTCTTGAGTTGAAAGAAGGGAGAATATAATAGTATTTATATTATAAAACAAATTAAAAAGAGGAAGACAAAGAACTGTTAGCGGCAAGGGATATCTTAAAAGTATTCAAATGTGCGACACATTCCCACGTCCACATCTTTCAGCGGCCGGTGTCTCCTTCGTCATGCAGTATCAATTATTTGTATATCCAATTTTTGTTTAATATTTTCCGTGACGACTTTGTGTTTAAGATGAAAAAGAAGAAGTTAATATTGAATTAAAAAGAATCTCATGTTAAATTAAATAATGAAAGAAAAACTGAGGTATAATCATAATAACAATCAATCATATAATATATTTCTATGCATCTATAAAGGGAGATATTATAATGAGAATAATAAATTTAGCATCTGAATTTTATAACCCATTTTTATTGAAGTAGGATGATGTATATGAAATTTAAAATATTAAATCCTAAATAAAACGTAGATTACAAAAGTAAAAGAAAATTATTTTTTAAATTTGAAATTTGAAAATATAAATAACAAACGATCAAACCTTGAATTTTGTAATACTTTCCGTCGAATTGTAGAATCTTACATTAAAGATAGGTGGTTTAGGCGAAATCCACGAACAAGAAAAGATCGAAAAATTGTAGGCATGAATCATAAAGTGAGTCATGACTAGTCAGTTAATCCCTTAGTTCACCAAACATTAAGACGGAGATGTGTGTGCTAGATTAAGGGTTTTAACCTTTCGGCCTATTTTAATTTATGATGTATTTATTTCTTAGTTAAGATCATGTATTTCTGATAAAATATTTTAATAATAAATTTTACTGATACTTATCACTAAAATAAAATATTTGATATGTAAAATAGTAATACTTTTATGAAAATAATATTTTATAATTTATTGTATGAGATAATAATTTATAAGTTTTTATGTTTACAATTTTAATATATGTATAATTTAAATTTGAATTCATTCAATAACATTTATATATTTATTATTTTTATCTCAACAATTTTAATATATATAATTTTAATTTCAAATCACTCAATAACATTTATATATTTATCATATTTTTAAAAATTAATATACACTTTTTAATATACATATATCATGTTCCGTATCCATGAATAGTATCCATGAATAATAGATATTGATACATTAGTTATTCTTTTCTTTTTCTTTTTGTTTAAAAATTAAAATAAAATACTAAAAGATAATGTTTTAATATTATTACTTTACAAATTGTAAATATGAATTAGTATGATGACTTTTGCTCATTAATAATTCTAAAGAAGTTTCGATTATTAATTAAAATAAAATAATTATTTAAATAAAGATATTCATTAAACAATTAAGAAAACATTTATATATTAAATATACTTTTAATATTTATATATTTAAATGTAAACAAATTAAAAAAAATTAGCTGACCTGCTTGTCTCTCTTTAGTGGTAAAGGCTGAGGGCGAAGCATCCTAGAAAGGGGCTTCTCTCACTGCACCTCCATTGCCTTCTTCGGTATCCCAAATGTCAGTGTTTCTTACCATTATAACCTTACCTTACAATGTAACAAGACTAAACAAACAGCAGACTAGGGAGAAACGCTAATAGAAAATAACGAATAAGAGAAATGGAACAAGACTAAACAAACAGCAGACTACAGGCTCTCGACATTTTACAAAATGTAATAGCAAATATAATTACTTTCAAAAAGGAAAGGTAAAAAACTCGGAAGCAAAAGGAACTATGTCTTGGCACCATATACTATGTAATACCTTCCCAGGATCTTGTTTCATTTCCAATTTTGACATGCACAAAACCAGAAATAAAAAACATGAAAGTAGCATAAATTTGAGACACGGGCAGAAAAAGATTAGAAAGGGAGAAATCGAAAACCTAGCCTCTATAAGTAGGTTGATCTACTGTGTATGGAGGTGGATAAGTCAGGGGAGCACCGTTTCTGTAATCGTATATGCCATAGGTAGCCTGTCCAGAATAAGAACCACTGGACCGGTAACCAGATGGACCCAAATTGTCAACGGGAATAGAGTAGTGTTGTTGTGTTATTCCAGCTGGACTTTGCGTGTGGGTAGTTCCATAGGTTGCTGCGTAAGGATTAGCTGTTGCACCATCGAATATGGTCTGGTTGGGGTAGTTGAATGGACCAGAAAATCTTGCACCGGGACTGGGTTGTAGAGAAGGTGCTAGGTTCCTGCGGCCGAAAGATGACGAGTGTGCATTACTAAATTTGGCTGATTTGGCTGGACGGGAAGAACTGGATCCATTGCCTCGATTGCCTCGTTTGTTCTGAGGTTTAGTTCCTGATGTTGAACTTTTTTTCCTTTCGGCCTTGGCTTTCTCCAGAAGGGTAGCTCGCTTCCTCAGGTGATCAAGGTTAAATTCTGATTCAAGCTTGTGATCTTCTACACATTTTATTATAGCCTTAATGGAATTCAACTCTGAAGTGCTTGAATCATCCTGAACAATGAAAAGACAGAATTAAGAATCCAATCCATCTAAGGCATACACCGTTTCATCTGTAACATAAACACACCGTTGTAGCATGATTGCTGTTTCCCTTTTTCGACGTGGTAGTAACATTCTTTTTGTAGTTCCGGTGATAGGACTTGAGTAGGTTGATCGGAGGAAATCGTTCAGTTAAACCTGATTCTGAAGCAAAATAAACAGCTTCTATCTCTTTGCCACTGCTAATGAGTTCATCTATAATATCTGCATAAATCATTTGCTTAATTATTATTTGCAGGTATTTATACATTGGGCAAAAAATAATTACACAAAAAATATTACTTTATCTCTATTGCATGGTAAAGTGAAAAAGTATGGGAGCGTACGAATAAATCGGATTCAAGGTAAGAGTTATATATGATAACATAGTCTGAGTTCTCTAACCAGCTTATTTGGGCTGCCATTTTTCTTCTGCTTTATCACAGAGGAACATAAAGGGGTTAAGCTGGGCCAACATGTCTACAAGGATAGGAATAACAGGAAATTGAGGTGGAAGTTTGGAATGGTAAACAAGACATTTTATGGAAGGTTGTAGACAGGCAATACATGACAAGTAGGAGGCTGTGTTACTAATGAGCAGATGCAACATTGAAAGAGAAAATCACAGGAGTAGCACAGAAATGTTTTAAGTCAATATCAATTTCAAAAGGAAAAGATACAAGCAAACTTATTTGAAAAATAAAATTAAACGTGAACAAGTTACACAATATTTAAATTTTTGATGACCCAAAATCCCATAGCCCTGTTCTAAATTATGCACCGGCTGCTACTCAATGCGATGTATCAGGAGGATTCCCTTCCCCTTAACACTGATGAATATAGAGAAAAGAATACAACATCAGCAACACACTAAAGGATATAAAAATTAGATAATACACAAGAAAACCTCTTCAAGTGATTATGTGCAGAAACCCATTTATATTCTAAACTTCCTAACACGACTCAATAGTCTCCATCACCACTGTCAGCCTTTCTTACTGCAATACTTCCCTTTTTCTCAGCCCACCGCCACCATTGAACCACCACCAAATCTCAACTTCCTTCATTTCCACAACAGCTTCGCATCTTTACCACCACTAGAGGCCAGAGATGGAATGGACCCCAGCTCCAAATTCCACTGCCTAATTTGAAAAGTCAAGTTGTTATCATAGTCTATACATACCACAGACTCTGACAAAAGCAAGATAACAATAGAATGCAGAAGGGTGCACTGCCACATGACCTGTTTATTGCAGCTTAATTTTGGAGAAATAATTTCCTTTTATTTCAAAAGCTCAGCGAGAAATTTACAAAGAAAACAGAAAATGATATTTTCCCAAAAGAAGCTTAATTCAAACAGGCACTGAAAGGCGCAGGATGTAACCCTCAAGGGACCCTGAGTGCCAGAAGCATTTCAGGCATTGCTGATGAAAGGTTGTCCTGCTGTTGGCAATCTGAAGATTATGATTCTTGAAGAAGTCACAACTTCCAATCAAGTTCCAGTAGTCCTTCTAAACTCCAATTTTTATATCTTTCCACTTCAAGGAAGCACCAGCACCCCAATGGAAAAAAATATCTGTGTATTCAACACCTTTTGGACTCAAAACATGCCAGACACCTATTTTACAGATATCCAATTATCCTCAACTGTGTCACAACTAAAAAAAAAAATCAACTCAAACATCTCTTCGATACATCTTGGACACCTGTCCAACACATTTTGAATAGGAGTAAGGAAAATGAACTGACACTTATTCTTGACTAAACACTTACTAGACACTGCTACCATAAAAAAAACTAGGAAGAAATAAAAAGGGATCAATTTATATAATAAATATTGCAAGGCTTATAACATTACATTGCGAGACTCATTTGCATTATATTGTGAGACTCATTTACATTATAAACTATTAAAAGATATATTTCTTAGAATTTTATTGTGATCTATGAAAACTGTATAACTTAGCAATGTTGTTTTTACAATGCAATTAATTATGTAAACATCTTAATTCTCAATTAAGATTTCTGTAAGTGATGCTCTTGTTTGTTATTTATAATTGGACATTAGTTGTGTACAAAGTGTAAATGTCCGTTTCATATCCAGTGTCTATGTAAGACTCGATGCTTCATAGATTCTAATACAAATTTTGGAAGACCAGTGTGGATAGTTTGTTGTAATGAGGTTTCTTGGATAATGAGCTACCCTAATATGGTTCAATGTCAGGGCATGTTTCTCGGAGGGTGAGGCATGGTGTTAGGGAATTTAAAGGCACAAGGAGGCAGTGGCATAACATAGAAGTGACCAAGGCAAAGACCTATTAGAAGAGTATGAATAATACTTTCAGCCTCTTCGAATTTATGAATACAACTGCCCTACTTAATAGTAGTCCTCAACCATACGTCTTTTCCCTCAATTGTTCGTGAAAAACTAATGTACAATGTCTGAACAACACAGGGCCCTTATAAAAAAATTAGAGGTAAAGTTCCAAGTTCCAAACACTAAAGGGAATATCTGTATAGAACTTAACAGAAACAGAGTATGTTCCAAGGTAGTTTATTTAGCCAAAAGAAACACAAACCTATGATCTTGTCCCCAAACTGTAAGGAAGCAGCAAGCTTTGCCATGTCCCGTCTAGAAGCAAACTCCATAACGAACTTCCTCAAATACTCGTCATCAAACCTGGACCTTAACCCAAAACACACCACCATCTGCAGAAACATAACCACTTCTGCTGCACCACTATCTGATTCCCCATCCAAATGCTCCTTCCACATTTCCACAACCGCAACCGCTCTCTCCATTATCTTCCTAGAGTATTCTCTCGACTCCGAAACCATCAGCGCCTGAATCAGAAGCCCGCAAGCCCACCTCTTATCCGTCACCCCGGACTTCGCCGCCTTACTCCTCAGAAACTCCTCCACCGCCTCCAGCACCAGCCGCGGCGGGTCCACCGCCTCTGCCATTGCCTCTGCGATTTCAGCCCTCAGCGATGCCGACTCCTTTCGCTTCGACACAACGAACCGCAGCAGCGCCGCTGCGTCCATCTTCCGCGAGAGGGATTTGAGCGCGGTGGAGAGGTCGGGGTCCGGAAGAGGAGGGGCGCGAAGCTCGGCGATAGCGGCCTCCTTCTGATCACTGATGCGGGCGGCTGAGGCGGACTCGCGCTCCGGGATGGAAGTCTGGCGGCGGTGGAGGGATTGGAGGGTTTCGCGGGAGAGGGATTCGAGGGATTGGAGCTTTGAATCGAGGAATTGGGATTTATCGGTGACGGAGTGTTGGAGGGAAGAGAAGTGAGTGGAGAGGGTGGTGAAGAGGTTTGTGCATTTGGCCAGGATAGTCTTCTTCGCTTCCAGCTCCTCGAAGAATTGCTGAACCTTCCCGGATGGTGTCGTCGACAATTGGGTCGCCATTGGAGAGTGTTGTCACTCTCTTCTGAAACCCAAATCAAAAACCCTAATTTACCGTTGAGCAGCAGAACAATTTGAGTTGCTTCGTGTTCATGAGTTGGGGTCTGAAAATGAGAGAGACAACACAAACATTAAAACTTTACTATGATTTTGTATAGAAAAAAACAACAAATATCAAGAAATGACATATTTCTTTAAAAAAGCTATAACAAATCACATTGTAAAATTTATAATTAATTGTTAATGTATTTATTAAAAAAACAAAAATATACTGTTTTCTAATAAACACACATGTCTTAAAAGGATAAATATATATTTAATTGTTTATTATTAATAGAGTAAATAAAATATAAAAAAATTATACTAAAGTTTTATTAAAAATAAAAATATTACTACACATGATTTTCAACCAAGTATTTTTTTTTTCTAAGAAAAAAAAAAGAAAATAACACACAAAAAGTGGTAGACTAAATAGTTATTATTATTAGTAGAAAATATTTTTCTTTTACTGCAAATAATTAATTTAATTAAAAAAGAAATATCTGAATTCAAATAAATAATGAATTTAAATGATAAAATAATAAAATAACAATTTTAATTTAAAAATTTATTAAATTTAAATTAGTGATTATTTAAGGAATAAAGATAGAAATGTCGATATTTTAGTTTATAACGTTTATAAAATTGGAAAGAAAATGTATATGTGAAAAAAAGAATATAATTTTTCTTTTAAATCAAATAGTTTTTTTTTTTGGAAGAATAGATATGTAGTTTTTTTTCTTAATCAAATAAAATATTCTATTTTTCCCTTTTAAAATTTTGTTTAAAAAAAAACTTATACACTATCAATATAGAATAATAGTTTTACCCATTACTAAGTGATTAAATTCTTTTTTATCTTTTATATTTTTTCACGTGTTGATCATAAGGTGTCGTGTTTTTTTTTTCTCGTAAAAGGAAAATATATAATTGTTTTTATAAATAATGTCTATTATAAACTTAAAATAGGTATAAGAACCCAAATTATATCATTATCAATAATATTTTGTTTTTGTTGAATACGAAGAAAAGAAATAGGAGAGTGTAAGAGAGAAATGAAGAAAAGTGAAAAAAGGAATAGAAATATAAATTGTTTAGTTAAGGATGAAAGAATAACTTGAGGAGATGCTTCTTTATAACTTAAAACGATTTTTTACAATTGATTAAGGGTATTATATATCTTTATCAATTCACACCTACTATACTATTTTACACAAGAAGTAACCATTTTTTCAAGATCAAAGGACACAAAAATGCTTCTTTTGTTTTGTTTTCTTTGGGTCCACATCTTAACAAGCTTTAAGAGGGTTCACGATGGATATTGTTTATCAAAGGCCAAATCTTTTTTGTTGATGTTTTCAATTTCAATTGAGAAATATTTCAAGCACAAAGTATATGCATTTTTTTTTTCTTTCTATACATCCGTTTAAGCTTCCATAATGTAAAATAATGAGCACATTAATGACTAGATTCTTTTAAGCAATAAAATCTTTTTTTTTAGCAAATCAGGGACTAAATTCTTATTCATTTCAAATATTAAATAACTAATTTTTGGTGCTTAAAATCTAGAGAATTAGTTTCAATAGCATTATAATTAATGAGATTAATCTTTCAGTGATTTTTTTTCAGACATAAAATTTAAATATATCAGTATATTGCACCAATTAATAAAACAGCCACCTATTGGTTTTTAATCACTCAACCATGTGCAAGTATTTGCAAGAACTGAGAAATGTAACTTTCATAGATAAGTTTAGCTAAGACTATTGACTATAGGCTCATGTGACATAGTGTTTGACACAAGAAACATATAATTAATATTGTTGCTAAGACTAGATTTTGTGTCCTATGTGGCCTTTATTACACTTGTTTTAGTTCATAGCAACTTCAGATATAGCAAGTGGCTCCCAGAGTTAATTTTTAATTCAATTTGAATATGACTATGGATCCACAGACTGAATTTCTTGAGAGAAGTTTGAGAGAAGTTTGGGCGATTTCCTCATCAAATACATTTTTTTTTCTTCGTCGTCATCAGATGATAGCTATAAGGTGGTATTTTCTCAGAGGCTAGGTTTTCTTTTTCTTAACATTTATTTAGAAAAAGGAAAAAAAAAAAAAACAAGTAGAGATAAACTGTTTGGTGGGTTTTCTAACACAATTGACTTTTTGGTTAGAAGCAAAATTGATTAGTATGACTTTCTGGTTAATTGAACACTGATTTTGATCAAAACATGAACACCCAAAGTAAGGTTTACCTACAACACCTCATTTGGGTCTCACTAGTTGAAAAAATCGAATAAGCATAGTTTTTCGAATTGAATTCATTCCTTCTAGAACTTGAACATCAAAATATATTAGATCCGAAACACAAAAACAAGTCTTTAAGACCTAAATTCTGAGAATAGTGTTACATTTACAGAGGAATAAAGCAAAGAACACGAGAATGGCAGATATATTCTTTACTTGTAGACGGAGAAATTTCATTACACATATAACTATAATGTAATTACAATGAGAAATGAAGCACTCAAAAAACAAAAGCTAATAGACAGATTAGAGACATAATGTCTGAATAGTTATTTTCTTGTTACAAAAACTATAGAAGGATCAGCAAAGCGAACAGAGAAAGATCTAGAGAGATTATCTGGTTCGTCAATCGCAGTGCCTTGATCGAAATTCTGAGAGTAAGTGTGTTGATCATAAGGGACCTGAAATGATGCAGACCGAAAAAGCCTATTTTTTTCTTTCTTGATCTTCATCCACAATAACTTCCACCTCAACTTGGGTGGTAGCGAGTGCACGTGCTCAATCTCATGGTGACACCTTCCCAGGTGGATTGCTCTCTTGCCGGAATTTCGACAACCTTTGATATCCATGGAGTCACTTGGAGCAAAAGTTTGTGTTATGATTGGAGCCAGGAAACTCAAAGTGACACGCCAAAGAGTGTAAATGAGCAAAGTGAGGAGTGAGGAAAACATCTTTAGAATATAAAAAAGCACATGGTGTTGGATTGGTAAAGAGAGAGTAGGGTATTGTATTGGAAGTTGGAACCTTTTTATTTTGTTGGGTTAATCTGGTAAGGAATTTAAGTGTGAATCTAAATTCCACATTAGTTAGAAATAAAAAAATAGAGCACTATATAAGAATAAAGACCCATAAATTTTAGATTAAGAGTAATATTAATGTTTTATATGAATAGACTCGAGTGCATGTAATTGTTACGTGGGACTGTTTTCTGGGGCAGCTATTCCATGTGGTACTGTGTTCTGGTTCAGTTTTCATATAATTTTATTTGTTGACGAAATCATGCATTTGGAGACATCATGGTTAGAAACTGAAGTTCCAGTTTCGTTGACTTGTCAGTGTATTGGACATGCACAGCTAAAGTTTTGTAGAATTCTTAACGCTGTTATTGTAAGGAAGAGACATCTATGCAAATTGTGATTTTATTTTTGGTTTTGTGGCTTAGATAGTGTTTCCATAGCATTCAACGGTTAGATGTCTTAGTTTTATCCTGAATTGACGCAAAATATTACATTATCCTTGATGATATTTTAATTCACTTTGACTCATTTTTAATTTATTATTCTAATCACTCTTAGATCATTGTACTATTAGCAAAATTAAAATAAATAATTAAAAAATAATTAGATTAGTATGTTAAAAATGAGTTAAAAAATACATCAAAATATTATTATCCTATTATTATGCCTAACAAAATGATTATACGGTATCTCACTTAACTTATTATGATTAATTCTTTAGTATTACGGATAATTCACTAAATTTCAAAAATATTATACCTAGTTCTTTTAGTTAATTTTTTTTTTTCTAAATTCTAAGTTCTAAATTCTAAATTCTAAATTGGTGACGACTCATTATAGTGTTTGTGGAGTGTGTATACGGTGTTATTGATTATGGGGCGTGGGTGGTTAAGGATAGTACATAGTGTGACATACGCTAAATAAAAAAATAAAAACAAATCCTAGACTAGAAAGACATTTAAGTTTTATTCTATCTTTCAATCTATATCACATAAATAGTATTAATAAATATTTAATGAGTATATTATGATGTTGTAATTAAAATATTTAAATTATTATTAATAATAATATTAAAAATTATTTATACAAATAAATGTAATAAATTTAGACAATAAAAAGTTACATGAAAATAATTTCTAAATATTATGTTAAATAAAAAGAACAAAAAAAGTATAACACATTAAATCTTAGATTTTGACTTTAAAGTTGTGTTTGGATGTACGAATAGACTTGAGGGTGTGTGAGAATGAATGGATTTAAGAAAAAAATAAATGAGATTGAAGTTGTTTGGATTAAGAATTTGAGAAAAAAATTTATAAAAATTAGTGATTGATCATATAAATATAATAAATTAAAATATGATAAAAATGAAAAATTATTATCATTATAATTATTTTTTTATTGATTTATTTTTATTTATTTCATTAATAATATTTTTATTAATTTTATTATTATTATTAGATTTATTATATTCTATTTGATTTTAATGAAATAATTTATTTATTTAACAATTGTGAACTTGATTTTTAATATAAAGATTAAAACAAACACACTTTCTTCCTGAATCTTAATATATGAGCAAAGAAAATTGAATTAAAAAATTTATCTTGATTTTTGTAAAATTTTATTTCGAATAGCTAACTTTGATTGCATTTCTGCTCGTTCTAACTTTCTATCTGCAGAACCAAAACACCGCATACGAGAGAATATAATAACTTAGAACACATTAAATCTTAGAATAATTTCCGTGCTTTTTTACTATAACAAATATAATAACTGCAATTATTTAAATAAATAAATAGTTATTATATTTAATTATTTTTCAAAAAGATTTCAAAATATCTGTGAATGATAGCAAATATATGTCAAATTTTTTGAATAATACCTATTCCCAAACAAGTGACATCAAAATGGTTAGGTTGGTGAGATTATGTTGCTGGATTGCAAAATATCTTCCATCAATGATTGAGTTTCAAGAGAAAGAGCTTTAAAATTAATTAAAATTGTGACGTGTTTAAATAATAATAGGAAAGAAGGAAGAGAAAGTTAAAAAAAAAACTTTAATTTTATCCTCATCGCATTTAACAATCATATTTAATTCTTTTATTTCTCTTAATTTTTTTCTCAAATCTCATCATTTCAAAAATTAATCATACATTTAAGTAATTGAAGTGCTAAGAAGATTTTAAATCGGTCAAATATATATATATATATATATATATATATATATATATATATATATATATATATATATATATATATATATATATATATATATATATATATATATATATATATTTTTCTTTTTTTTTTT
>Ga0099822_1008638_pt1 | contig 12997 bp, 16 predicted proteins | sample CowpeawhiteBW_FD_76839 | JGI IMG/M metagenome (GOLD analysis project Ga0099822, IMG submission 76839) | Root nodule microbial communities of legume samples collected from California USA - Cow pea white BW | ecosystem: Host-associated > Plants > Roots > Nodule | place: USA: California | collected... | reverse complement strand
CTTGAACAAGTATTACATCACTTGCATGCTTTCTAATGAAAAGTGTTTTATCAACAACACCTCTAGCATATCCTTTAGATAAAAGAAAGTTGCTTAACCTCTCATACCATTGTCGTGGTGCTTATTTCAAACCATATAAAGCCTTTTTCAATTTTTAAACATGATTAGGATAAAGGTGATCTTCAAAGCCAGGGGGTTGTGATACATACACTTTTTCATTTAAGAAACCATTCAAGAATGCACTTTGTTAGGAATCCAAGTATGAGTCTAAGTCCCACATTGGCTAGAAATGAGAAAGTAGAGCACTATATAAGAAGAAAGACCTATAAACCCATTGTCTTAAGGTTTTTGGGTTGAGAGTGGTGTCAATTTCTTATGTGGTTGGGCTCAGGTCTCATTGGTGTTGTATCTCCCTAGTGATACCCCCTCCTTAAAAACCTAACACACTTTTCACATTCATTTGAGAAAGTTTGAAATTACACATGCATGCATATGATAATAATAACCTCACAGCTTCTAGCCTAGTTATAGGTGCATATGTTTCATCAAAATCAATACCCTCCTTTTGATTATAACCTTTAACAACTAGCCTAGCCTTATTCCTAACAATGTTACCATTTTCATCCATTTTATTCCTAAACACCCATTTTGTACCAATCACATTCATTGCATCAGTTTTAGGAACAAGAGACCACACATCACTCCTAGTGAATTGATTAAGTTCATCTTGCATAGCAACAACCCAATGACTATCACATAATGCATCATTCACATTCTTAGGTTCAATTTGAGAAACAAATGCAAGCTTGTGTCTAGTGGATACTCCCTGTTCTATGTCACCAATTATGTTGTCCTTTGATAATCTCCTGGGTTCATTAAATCTTCATCCACTCTACAAGAAGCATACTACCTTGGCTTCACATGTCAACAAGTGTCTTGTTTGAGGGCTTTCATTTATCTTACCATCTAGATAACTCGGTGCCTCATTTGAGGTCTCTTCTTATGTTGCCATCTAGATAACTTAGTGTGTCGTTTGAGGTCTTTTATTTATGTTACCAACTAAGTAACTTGGTGTCTTGTCTAAGGGATTTTCTTATGCCACTATCTAAGTAATTTAGTGCCTCGATTGAAGGCTTTGCTTATGTTACTGTCTAAGTAACTTGGTGCCTCGTTTGAGGGCTTATGGTGCCACATTTATGGGCTTTATGTTATCGTCTAGGTAACTCAGATGTTGCCTTTACAGGCTTAACTTGTGCTGCCTCCTCTTTTCAATTGAATCTAATAGACTAGAAAGTTTGGATGTAAATGTTGCAGACCAGTACACTTTCAGTCGATTAAAATATAAAATAGCAGACTAATTTATTCTTTAGTGGAAAATGAAGACTTTGCAGTGAGGAAAACCTTGGTGGACCCGAGCAGTTCAGTGGATATCCTATACTGGGGCACGTTCCGAAAATTAAGAATTCCAAAAGAAGAAATCCAACAATACTCAGAGCTGATCGTGGGGTTTTTAGGGGAGCGATTGAATACGAAGGGCTACATTGATTTCCTCACCAAATTCAGAACAAGGAGAATGACGCGAACGGTAAAGATTCGATACCTTATTGTTTATGCTTATACCTCTTATAATATTTTGCTAGGGAGACCTTTGTTGAACATGCTCGGTGCAGTGGTATCCATATATCACCTGGCTATGAAGTTTCCATCAACTTTAGGGACATATTCACTGTACATGTATACCAGCCAATTGCGCGCAGATGCTATGCAGACAGCCTATGAGAAAGACTCAGGTCGCCTCCCGACGCACAATGAATAATGTCGAGAAAGTTGCAGGAGAAGAAGGAGTAGACTTGGATCCTCGAGTGAGCAACAAGGTGAGAGTAGAGCCAATTGAGAGCATAAAAAGATTCCATTTTGGTGATGAGCATCGATACACCCATGTCAACAAGACGCTTGTTGTAAGACCCTTGAAAATTAATTAATTAAATAAATAATTAATTAATAAATACGGTAGTAGAGCCTTTATGGTATTAAATAATGATTGATGTGACGTGGAAAAGTACTAGCTCAAATGGTTGAGAGTACTTTATTGTGTGAGAGGACTTGGGTTCAAGTCCTATGTATGCCAATTGTTGGATAGGCAGAGAAGTATGAAAATCAGTGTGAATTGAGAGTGTGAGTGGAGCATTGAGGCTGAATTGAGAGAAGCCAAGGAAGGTCATTGGTGAAGTAAGGGAGAACCAAGGGCTACTCAATTTGTAAGTAAAGGAAACCAGGTTAGGGGAGTTTTATTTGTTAATGTATATGTGCGTGAATATATGTATGATTGGTTGAATATCTGGATGCCTGCTTTAGATTTCAAATTGTGCAATTTCACGTTTCTGGAAATTTTCCAGAAATCACCTGGCGGACGATGAACTGCCGCCAGACTACACATCCTTTTTTGCTTGTTTTCTGGGTTCCTGAGAGGAATCGCCTGGCAGCTTTGCACCGCAAGACGACGCTTGACAAACTTACCCAGTTGCTCAATTTTGCTTGAGCTGCTTGGCGGAGATGAACACCCGCCAAGCGACGCGATCCAATTCTGGTTCAGTTTTGGTATTTTGAGTGTTCTAGTTGGACTCTAAACGGAAGGGAAGGCGTTCTTAACCTTTAATGGCATATTGGACTATAGAAATTGGGAATTTTACCGATAATTGAATATAAATTGAGAGAGAGAGAGAGAGCTATCATGAACATTTTTAGAATTGGAAGAATTGGGGATTTTGTAAAACTGGGCGTATTAGTTGGCAATCATACTAAAATTGTTGTTGGAATTAGTCAAGGTGATTAATGGGGTCACTGTTATCGGGTCTTTGGAGAGAAATGACTAAGATATATAGAGAAAAATATCGGAGAGGTGTGAGAGGTTCCTCGTAGGTGCGGATATTCTGGCAAAACTGGCTAGAAACACATGCACCGCTTGGCCGGCTTGGCGGCACGGGGCTTGCTGCCAGGCGCCAACGCAAAGTCAGTAATTCTGCGTGACTGCGGGTTGTAGTGTTAGTTTTGGGTTTTGTTATAGGCTTATTTAGAATTGGAAGGCTGGATTTTATGTTGTTTTAGAGTAATTGGAGATAGAGTCCTAGAGCAAGAATTAAAGTGGTCCAATTAGCTTAAAATTGATGTATTAGCTGTTCTAAGACTTGTATATATATATATAAATCGTGGCATAGTATGAATGGTGGATTTGGGAAAGTTGGGTGCGAGGGGACCATAAACTTGACCATTTGTGATTTGGGTCTAGATTAAGAGTGAAGTGTTGGAACCATGTAGATAGTAGTACATGGAAAGTGAAACCAAAGCTAATATTGGAATGGGTGTGAATGGTGACCTATATAAGAATAGTTGTCTTGGAATGAGTTGGGAAGGGCTGTAATGACTAGAGCCAAGATTAAGGAATAAGCACTGTGAGTGCATTGTGGTATGGTAGTGATGATTAAGGTTAACCTTCAGGAGCCAATTTTGTACACTTGTGTGGTTGAACTCAGACGGAAGTAGGAAACTGGATAGTAAGTTAGCCACTGGAAAAGCGATTCAACTAGATTAGTGAAAGGCATCGAGAACCTTGATGCCTGGATTGAGGAATCAAAGTTGTGCAAGAGTACACATAAACCAAAATTGTGTAGGTACTGATACAGCGCTTGGTTATGGGTTTAGACCGCCAAACGATAACAACAGCGTTAGTGGGTTACTTGAGTATGTGCGCCTGGCGGTGTGGGCTGTTCCACTAGGCGATATCTACAAGGTTGATAAATCAGAGGCGCTATGCGCCTGACGGTACGTGTCCCCCGCCAAGCGGTCTGGAAGCGACTACGCCTGGCGGTATGTGTCCCCTGCTAAGCGATTTTGCTACTGCAGCCTTGGGTTGCTGATTTTGTATACGTGATCTACAAGGCTTTTAGGATACTTTAAAAATCGACCTGATGGTGTTCCTTGAGTTGAGCTCGGAACATATCCCTTGAGTTAAGCTCAGGATAGGGGTTAAACACGTGACATTCCTCGAGTTGAGCTCGGAATGGCATGCCTCGAGTTGAGCTCGAGATGCCGGATGAACACGAGGAACCCTTGAGTTGAGCTCGGGTTGGCGAGTGTTGGTGGTGTGAGTGCGCTGGTTGTGGCTAGTACGGATGGGTCTAGAAAGATTGCCCTCCTCAGTAGTAGTTGACGAGTTTGGTAGTCTTGAGACGTTACGACTATGTTCATATATGGGAACTCCACCTGGCGTTACGATGTATGATTCGTAACATGGTTTCTCGCACGTGCTCTATCAGTTGTGGACGATAGGTGTGACAACATGGCATCTTGAAGTAGTCACAAGAAGATGTAGACCACAAATAACATGGTCGTCACCATATGTTATGGGATCAAATGAGGGAATTCCTCTGGTGTGATTATATATATATATATATATATATATATATATATATATATATGTGTGTTTTATATATGTATGTATATTTATATTTTTATTTTGTTAAGCTCACCCTATTTGCTTGTGGTTGGCGATGATCGTGTACACGGTACACGTGAGCAGATGATGTTGTTGTAGGTGGTTCTGGTGAGGTTTAACTACGGAGCAGGGATAGCTTGGGAGTTTTCATTATTTTATGGTTTTGAAATAAATTTGTAAACTCTTATGAGATAATTTTATATTATTTACAGTTTTATAAACTCTGGATCTTGGAATTATTATTGGAAGTAAAGAAAGTCAAAATTTCTCGCGTTTTTGGGAAATGATGCGTTAATAAATGAGGCTGATGTAATATTTCTTTATTTATTATTTTAAAATCTGTAATATCCTGATGGGATGTTACACTTGTGGACAACCCCGAGATGCATGAGGATTGTAGAGGAACACCGATCTATTTTCCTGGACAATAGTAGACATGCCAGACATTGACCCAAGAGTAGTCAATCACAAACTGTCTATATTTCGAGAAGCTCAGCCCGTCGTTCAGAAAAGAAGAAAGATAGGGGAAGAAAAGAGGGATGTAGCAAAGGTAGAAGTACAAAAGCTAATGTCAGCATGATTCATCAAGGAGGCCACCTATACGACCTGGCTAGTCAACATAGTGCTGGTGAAAAAGACAAATGGCAAGTGGCGGATGTGTATAGACTACACAAACCTTAACAAAGCATGTCCTAGAGACACGTATCCTCTCTCCAATATCGACAGACTAGTAGACGACGCTGCTGGTCACAAGGTACTTAGTTTTCTGGAAGCATACTCCAGGTACAACTAGATCCCAATGTATCCCCTTGACAAGGAGAAAATAACATTCATCACGGAGGAGGCTAATTTCTATTACGAAATCATGCCTTTTGTACTAAAAAATATTAGGGCCACATACCAATAACTAATGGACAAGGTATTTCGTCATCTCATAGGAAGGTGTATGGAGGTCTACGTCGACGACATGGTGGTCATGTCAGAATCACTCGAGCAACATGTAAAGGATTTAGACAAGGTCTTGACAGCCGTACGTAAGTATGACATGAGGCTAAATCCAGAAAAATGTGTTTTCGGGGCTGTAAGCGGGAAGTTTCTAGGTTTCATGTTAACCCACAGGGGAATAAACACCAATCCTGACAAGTGTCAAGCAATTATTGACTTGCGAAGTTCAGCCAATGTCAAGGAGATACAAAGGTTGGTGGGAAGGCTGACTGCATTATCACGTTTCATGCCTAAGTTAGCGGAAAGAATCCAACCATTGCTCAAGCTCATGAAGAAAGCACAAAAGTTCATACGGTATGAAGTTTGTGAATAGTCTTTTTAGGCATTGAAGGAGTACTTGTCTTCTCCCCTAGTATTGCAAAAGCCTAGAAAGGGAAAAACCTTTTTTGGTGTACCTAGCCATCTCTACCAATGCTATCAGTGCAACCATTGTACAAGATCAGGAGGGGGACCAACGACCTGTGTATTTTGTTAGCAAGATCCTACATGATGCAGAGTTATAATACCAGACAGTAGAGAAGGTGGTCCAGGGACTAATAGTAACAACAAGGCGATTGCGACCGTATTTTCAGGGGTACGAAGCAATACTAAAGTCTGATTATCCGATACACAAAGTAGTGAGGCGACCAGATCTCGCGAGCCGAATGGTGGGGTATCCGTAGAATTGTCTGAGTATCATCTTCGATGCGAAGCTCGGGGGCCGATTAAAGCACAGTGCCTCGCAGATTTTGTCAACGAGTTAACTAGAGACCCTGACGTAAGCGAGGAAGGTTGGATCTTATGAGTGGATGGTTCTTCTAACATGAAAGGCATGGGTGTTGGTATTGTGTTACAAGGGCCAAATGACTTACTACTCGAACAGGCCTTACGTTTTGGTTTCAAACCCTCTAATAACCAGGCAGAGTATGAGACGTTGATAGTAGGACTGGCCCTCGCAGCAGACATGGGGGCAGATACAGTGACGTGCAAAATTGATTCCCAACTGGTAGTAAGGCACTTGGACTGCACCTTTTAGGTAAAAGATCCTCCCTTGTTATAGTATTATCACGTAGTGCAGGGCATGTTGAACAAATTCAAGACAGCAAGTGTGAAACATGTAAGCAGGTCTCAGAATTCTAAAGCCAGTCTACTCTCAAAGTTGGCAACTACCAAAATGAAGGGACAACACCATATAGTGATCCATGCCACACTCGATCGTCCCACTATGACCTTGATGGATTGCAACACTATCGAGGTAGTCGCGCCAGAGGATGAGGAATGGATGACTCCCATTGCGTAGTTTATCCAAAACAACGACATGAGTGGGGAGGACGACCCTGTCATGCGTAAGAATGCTTCCCGGTTCATGTTGATTGGAGGAGAATTGTACATACGGGGTTATTCCAACCCTTTATTAAAATACATAACAAAATGTCAAGCTCAATATATTATGGAGGAGTTGCACACGGGAATTTGTGGCTTACATTCGGGATCTCGAGCCATGGCAGCCTAGCTACTACGGGCGGGATACTATTCGCCGACTGTGAAAAAGGACTACGGCACGTACATTAGGAGGTGCGTCCAATGCCAGTAGCATGGTAATATGATACACTTCAAGGCGGAGGAGTTACACTGCATTACCTCCCCTTGCTCGTTCGCCAAGTGGGGCATAGATATCCTAGGGCCCTTCAGCCTAGGGAAGGGTCAGGTAAAATTTTTGCTCGTAGCCATAAACTACTTCACCAAGTGGATTGCGGCAGAACCACTAGCCACTATTGTAAAACTCGGGAAAAATTAGACTACAGGAAAACACATGGAAAAAAATTAATAACTTAATTATGATTGTTGATTTATTTATTTTAATTAGGTTATTAAATTATGAAATATGAAATAATTATTATTTGATTATTGTATTTATTTAATTAATTTAGTGATCTAAGTTGTTGTTTATTTAATTTAATTAGTTATGGTTTGTCGAAAAGAAGCGGTTTTATAGCTATTGTGCACTTTATATTTTGTGGTGGCATGTAGCTAGTTGTTTTAATTATTTTATTATTCAATTAAAGCATGTGGACTTTATGCACTTATAATTTATTGGTGTATTATTTGAATTGAGAATGCTTGTAGTTTGGTAGTTGTTATGCTTGCCCCTGGTGTGAAAGTGTGCGTGTTTGAACCTTCTGCAGCCTATAATGTGAAATTTTTATTTTATTTTTCTCACTTCATTTTTTTTGTTGTTGTGGGCTAACAGAAGTTTTTAAATTTTCTCTTTCCTCATTTTGGTTTCAAGTACGTGATTGCAACATATATTTTGGTTGGTGCCATATATATTTTCACGTTACTGCACCAAGTTTCAGTTTTAATGTTCTTTGTTTTTTTAGAAACTTGAAAACCAGTGAAGATTTTAGTTTGTTTTTATTTTTAGTTTTTTTTAAATCTTAATTGAAAAGATTTAATTTTAAAATATTAATAGAAATATAAGATTTTGAGAAGAGGAGATAAAACACTTTAGGGTTTCTAAAAGGTGGGATGGGAGGTGGATGAGAGGAGAAAATGAGAGTTTAACAGTAGAAAGAGAGGAACCGTGGAAGAGACTACGGGAGAAAGGAGTGGAGGTTGCTAACAATGTAGGGGAAGCTGAGTTTGCTTTCTGTGTTGTTTGAAGTTTTACCTTATTTCTTCTCTTTATTTTGTTGATTGCTGCATGAGGTTTTAATGAATATACATCATATATCCTTCTTCCTTTCCATGGCCTGCATGTGTGATTGTTTTCTCTTCATTCACGTTGCTAGAGCAAGTTTTTTTGCATGAGATTAACTCTTCTACCTCTTCTTTTTGATTTACGTGAATATGGTGCAGAGTTATTAACTTTCCTCTTTTTTTTTTTTTTTTTTTTTTTTTTTGTATTTTTTTTTTTTTTTTTTTATTTTTTAATATGGGGCACGGTTATTAATTTTCGCCTTTTTTTTTTTTTTCTTTTTGATATCATGAGTATTGATGTGGGTGCAGTACATGATTTTATATTTCAATAAGGCCAAGGATTGATAGAACACTTGCTTATACGTAAGCTATTCATTTTGGTGCAGCCACCTTTCCTTTTCTTTATCTCGTCTTGAGGCAATACCCTTTTTTCTAAACTGCACACTTTTCATAAAATGAAGATTTCTACTTCGTTAACTGTTGGATCGATCTGAAATTTTATCAGTTGATCCTTAACACGTAGTTCTTAACTCTGATTGGTCAGATCGGCAATCAGAGCTTTGTAGTAACAGCAATTTGTATTGCAAGGTCCTTGTAGTTTGGTTGTTGACAACATTGACCTTTGTTGCTTGTTCGGTGCATAACTTTCTTTATAGTTATTCAATTAAATTAGTTATTGTTGCATTTGATTCTTGATTCAATCTTCTTTAATTTTAATATAAATACAAAATTGTTGGGGTTTTACACAAGCTGCAATTTTATTTCTAAAATCTCAAATCGTTTGCATAATGTGTTGTTAAGTTAGATTGGATAAAAATAATAAAATTAGTTATTTTCCAAGAGAGAGTGATGTAATTAAGGATGTGGAGGCATGAAGGTGTGCAAGGCTGTGAGTCACGGTGGGAGAGTGATAAGAATAAATGGGTTATGTGATAAGTGGTTTAAGGATAATTACTTTAGTGTGATGTTATACTGTGTTTGAATGAATGTCACTCGTTGGGTTCGTTGTATGAATATATTATTTGATAAGTTGATGGGTTTATGTTATGGAACTTTATTTCCCATGCATAATGTGATGGTGTGTATTTTTGTTGGCAATAAGTAATCCTCATGTGTTACATGTTGAGAGTGTTTTGTCTTGCTTGAAAGCTCTTTGTGGAATTTAATTAAGATTTTAGATGAATGTGATGCTATGTTTGGTTTAGTATGGTTGTTTGGATTTGGGGTTTGTGTGTTCCAACCAAGGATGAATGGTGATCATAAAGTGCGGTTTACTTGAATACGATGTTGAGTATTATTGGACAAATTTTATTTATGAATTTGTTTTATGAATATCATTGTTTATGGTTAGCTTACTCTTATTTGTTTGTTTGTGTGTTTGTTGTATGTGCAATGATCGTATAACGTGTGTGTTATACGGGAGCAGATGATGTTGTAGATAATCTTGGCATGGAGTAGATTGACGAGAGGCTGGGATTGATTAAGGAGTTTTTATAATATATTTAGTTGTTTTAAATTAGATACTAAAAAAAATTATGTAAATTTCTTTTATTCGCAAATGTTATTGGAAGTTTTTGACAAGGTGACGTTTGGAATTATGTAATTTAAATTAAATTAAAAGTTTTTTTATTAGTATATTTTCAATGATAATCCTTTTTCGTTGAATGCAAAAATTTTCTAACTATCCATGACATCCCAAAATTGGGGTGTTACATTTTGGTATCAGAGCCGGGTTTTCAAAAAAAAACTTTGGGATTATGGGGAGTGAGCTCGTCTAGTTGATGTTGAGTGACTCTGGACAATGTTGTTAATTATAATTGATCGAGGTATTGTTTGGATGGTTTACTCTGGTTTGACTTGTGTTATTTGTTTGGTGATATTTACAGGGTATGTAAAGTATGCTTTGTGATGTTTGTATGATGAATGCTGGTGGTGAAATGTTAGGTTTGGTAAATGTTATGTTGATGAAGCATGTTATGCTTGATTATGTGTGTGATGTGTAGTATGGATTCTCTCATATATGTAAACCTAGGTTGCACTTTTACCCATAGGACTTTGGTGAGTCGGGTAAAAGGGGGTTTTGTTCTACCGCAAGACTTTGGCCTAAGCTTAGTTACAACGCTCTTACCAGGTTTTAGTGAACAGGTAAGGGTGATGCTCTTGCCGGGTTTTGGTGAGCAAGCGAGGGTTGTTACGTGTGGGTCTTAGGGAAAGCAACGCTCTTACCGGGTTTTGGTGAGCAAGTAGGTGTTGTTCTCTTGTCGGGTTTTGGTGAGCAGACAAAGGTTGTCACTTGTAAGTCTTAGGGAAAAGCAAGAGAAAGGGCTTTCCAAGAGGCGTTGTTGCGCAAGAAAGGTAGAGTGGTTGGTTATGAGAGAATGACATACTGTTAGAGATTACTTGGTGGTAATATGTTGTTGATTGCATGTTTTGGTTTTGGAAACATGTTTCTGGTTGTTATCTTTGATGAGTTATGAATATGTTGGAATTAGGCGAAGTAAGTTTTATGTTTGGGTAATATAATGTTGCATGATATCATAATATGGTTATTTTTCTATATGAGATTATTTGTGTTGAAGCTATGTAAGAAAAAAAATTCATGTTGTTATATAATTATTTGGTTGTTGTTTTATTTTAATAAAGTTTAATAATGGTATGGATTCTGAATATTTTTTTTTTTGAATTATAATTTTATTTAAAAATATTGTCAAAATGCATAAGGTATAAAGCTATGTGTGGAAAGAAAAGAAAGGTTGTATGCTAGATTATATTTATTTTTATGAATAATATTTTATTTATGTTAATTTATGGTGAATTTTGTTTTCTTAAGTAAGAATTGTTTTTAAGAACTATGAGGTTTTTATTTTATATTTGTAGTGAATTTTTATGTGTACAAATTGATTTTGGTATGGGACATTTATTTCATCATGTGAGAATGTAAAATTTTAAGTATGAAAGATGTTTTATTTTTTGAATAGACAATTTTCTAGGACGAAAATTTTTTAAGTTGGGGAGGATGTAAGACACGGGAAAAATTAGACTAGAGGAAAACACATGGGAAAAAATTAATAACTTGATTAAGATTGTTGATTTATTTAATTTAATTAGGTTATTAAATTATGAAATATGAAATAATTATTATTTGATTATTGAATTTATTTAATTAATTTAGTGATCTAAGTTGTTGTTTATTTAATTTAATTAATTATGGTTTGTCGAAAAGAAGCGGTTTTATAGCTATTGTGCACTATATATTTTGTGGTGGCATGTAGCTAGTTGTTTTAATTATTTTATTATTCAATTAAAGCATGTGGACTTTATGCGTTTATAATTTATTGGTGTATTATATGAATTGAGAATGCTTGTAGTTTGGTGGTTGTTGTGCTTGCCCCTGGTGTGAAAGTGTGCGTGTTTGAACCTTCTGCAGCCTATAATGTGCAATGTTTATTTTATTTTTCTCGCTTCTTCTTTTTTTGTTGTGGGCCAACGAATGTTTTTAAATTTTCTCTCTCCTCATTTTGGTTTCAAGTATGTGATTGCAGCTTATATTTTGGTTGCTGCCAAATATATATTTTCACGTTACTGCACCAGGTTTCAGTTTTAATGTTCTTTGTTTTTTTAGAAACTTGAAAACCAGTTAAGATTTTAGTTTTTTTAAAATCTTAATTGAAAAGATTTAATTTTAAAATATTAATAGAAAAGATAAGATTTTGTAAAGTGAAGATAAAACACTTTAGGGATTCTAAAAGCTGGGAGAGGAGGTGGATGAGAGGAGAAAACAAGAGTTTAATAGTTGAAAGAGAGGAACTGTGGAAGAGACTGGGAGAAAGGAGTGGAGGTTGCTAACAAGGTAGGGGAAGCTGAGTTTGGTTTTTGTGTTGTTTGAAGCTTTACCTTATTTCTTCTCTTTATTTTATTGATTGGTGCATGAGGTTTTAATGAATATACATGATATATCCTTCTTCGTTTCCATGGCCTGCATGTGTGATTGTTTTCTCTTCATTCACGCGGCTGGAGCAAGTTTTTTTGCATGAGATTAACTCTTCTACCTCTTCTTTTTGATTTACATGAATGTGGTGCAGAGTTATTAGCTTTCCTCTTCTTTTTTTTCTTTTTGACATCATGAGTATTGATGTGGGTGCAGTACATGATTTTATATTTTCATGAGGCCAAGGATTGATAGAACACTTACTTGTACGTGAGCTATTTATTTTGGTGCAGCCACATTTCCTTTTCTTTACCTTGTTTTGAGGCGCTACCCATTTTTCTACATTGCGCACTTTTCGTAAAATGAAGGTTCTTATTTCGTTAACCGTTGTATCGATCTGAAATTTTAACAGGTGATCCTTAACACGTAGTTCTTGACTTTGACTGGTCAGATCTTGAATCAGAGCTTTGTAGTGAAAGCAGTTTGTATTGCAAGGTCCTTGTAGTTTGGTTGTTGACAACATTGACCTTTGTTACTTGTTCGGTGCATAACTTTCTCTATAGTTATTCAATTAAGTTGGTTATTGTTGCATTTGATTCTTGATCCAATCATCTTTAATTTGAATATAAATACAAAATTTTTGGAGTTTTACACAAGCTGTAGTTTTATTTCTAAAATATCAAATTGTTTACATAATGTGTTGTTAAGTTGGATTGGATAAAAATGATAAGAATTAGTTATTTTTCAAGAGAGAGAGATGTAAGTGAGGATGTGATGAAGGATTGACCCCAACCAAGGATGGAGACACATGCTTAAGAAGACTAAGCATGTTTAGAAAGGAAGTTCACTAATCCTTCATCCCTTTCATTTGTGTTTGTTATTTTTGATTCCCT